>Ga0209384_1000007_pt1 | contig 148202 bp, 168 predicted proteins | sample CoawatmetaG05DNA_FD_187511 | JGI IMG/M metagenome (GOLD analysis project Ga0209384, IMG submission 187511) | Marine microbial communities from the West Antarctic Peninsula - Coastal water metaG058-DNA (SPAdes) (version 2) | ecosystem: Environmental > Aquatic > Marine > Coastal ... | reverse complement strand
ATCAAGTAAAGCAGGTAAAGGTGGATGGCACGACGAAAATTCGCCATCAGTTTCTATTATTTGCCCACCAATTCTAGGAGAGCAAACAAATAATCCTGATTGGAATGATGAGACTTGGCGCACTTATGAACAATGGGAGGGAGGTTATGAAAAATCTAAAATCCTAGCTAAAGAAATTCAATTATTATGTAAAGCAAAGAATATTCATTTTATTAATTCTAATAACTTTATTAAGTGTTCAAAAAAAGATCCTATTCATTGGGATGAAGAAGCTCATCTTATATTTGGAAAAACTGTTGCTGATATCTTATTGACAGAAATTTTTTAAAGATATTTCTTTTATTTAAGCTATGGTAAAAGAATGAGTGTAGTCTATTCATATTTTTTTTTAATCATAGCCGTAGCTTTTGGAACCGCATCTAATAGTTTTGCAAAAAGCTCAGATGGTTTTACAAAATTAGTACCATCCCTATTAAGCGCTATAACAATTATTTTATGCATGTATGCACTTTCTAATGTCATGAAAAATATTCCAATGGGCATTACTTATGCTTCTTTTGCAGGATTATGTATTTTAGCTACATCTGTAGTTGGTGTAATTAGATATGGTCAAATTCCAAATTTATCTTCAATGTTAGGTATGTTTTTAATTATTGCAGGAGTTTTAATCGTCAATTTATTAGGAAAAACTTCTTAAATTAGATCTCAATTACCTTTGTTTCTAAAAACATAAATCCCAGATAAGGCGATAATAATACCACCTATTATTGTAAATAAATCAGGAATATCGTTATAGAAAATATAGCCCAGTATTATCGCCCAAAAAATAAGAGTATAGTGGAAAGGTTGAATAATACTTGCACTAGACTTACTTAGAGCGATTATTTGCAAATATAAACCCATTGAATAAAAAAATCCTACTCCAATAAAGAACGGAATAAATTCCAAGGTTATAGGTTGCCAAAAAAAGACACATAAGGAAGCCATAACAATTATTCCTGTAACACCTGAATATAATAATGATGTTTCATTTTCATCTTGTTCTGAAACTTTTCGAGTTACTACTTGATAAAGCCCTAAGAAAAAAGCTGCAGATAGAGGAATAAGTGCTTGGAATTCAAAAATTGATAGACCTGGACGCATTATTATTAAAACTCCTAAGAATCCAATAAATATAGCTATCCAAATTTTTGCAGATACTTTCTCTTTTAAAAATATGATTGAGAAAACCACAACTATAATTGGAGTTGAAGCTGCTATACTATGGGCATCGGCAAGACTTAGATATTTGAAAGCAAGAACAAATAAACCGGATTCTATAATGGATAATATACTTCTTAGTATCTGCATTTTCCAATTGTAAGATACGTAAAATTTTAAATTACTTTTTCTTCTAGATTCGATATAAGATAAAAACAAAGTGAAAGAATATTTAAAAAAAAGTATTTGAAATACTGAATAGTAAATTACTAATGTTTTTTGTATTGCGTCTAGAAAAGAAAAAGAAAGATAAGCCGCAATAGCAAATAATATACCTAGATTTTCTTTTGATTTAAATAAAGCAACCATAATGTAGAATTGTGGTTTAAATCTATCAAAATGCAAATATATATCATCTAGATAGCTATAAAATTTATCTAAATGAACGTACTTTTATTTTGTTTTACTTATAATTTCTTCTATGAACTTATCTAGGTCATCTTGATTGGGAAATTTATCAAGTAAAGGTTTAAGAATTTCATTTACAATAGGCTGGCCATTTTCATGATGCATAAGCTGATGAATAGTTCCAAACAAGTAATCGGCGGTAAGTTTTTCTGACATTTTTAAAAATTCCTTTCAAATATTAATTATCGTCATCATCATCTTCGTCGTATTTAAGTTCATCTTCATCGTCTCCATCCTCAAATTCTTCATCTATTGCCTTAATGTCTTCATCTAATTCTTCAACAGTTTCATATTTGTCCATAATAGGGAGTAGTAATTTATCTAGTACCCAAGTTTGCTCATCTTCTACTAGATTTTTAATTGTTTCTTGTAACGATTCCATAGTCAGAGGTGTATCGGCCATAATTTTTACCTTTCAAATTATAATTTTTGTTAATAATTAAAGATTTTTATCGCAAAATTACCTTAATTACAAAAACAAAAGCATTGATTATAATTGTTTGCATTGACGCATATAAAAATATTAATAATCACTTTTTTATTGCTTGGATTTAGCGCTATGAGTGCGAAAGCAGATACTGTTGATAATTTGCACGATTATTGTTCAGGATATTTAAGCGAGATTTATGGAGCCTTAGACGCCATTGATGATCCTTTGATTAGGTCAAATATCGAAATTTTTTTTAATGAAAATTTTGAAAATGCAAAATACCTTAACTATGATTTATTTTATGACATTAATTTAGGACAGTTTGTAATAGATCAAGATAAACAAGATTTAAAAAAACTTAAAAAAACTAATTATCCAAATTTTGAAATTATGATCCTCAATTCATATATTAATGACTTTCTTCTCGTTTCTCCTAAAGGAAATTTTTGTCCATCATTTGGTGATAATTGTAGTGAGTCTTCTTTTGAACTCTATTTTAAAGCTGCTGAAGATTTTTCTAAAAGTTGGGGCTCTCATGATAATCCTTATGATTTTCTTAATAATGAATTTAGAAGTAATCAGTGTTACGCTTATCTCAATACTAAAATTGAAAAGAGATCATTTACAAAAAATCTTAATGTCCTAATTAAACTTTTATTAAAGTAGTAACTATAAATTTTAGATCAATACCCTTATTTATTAAGGTGAATTATTAATATTAAAAAGTAATATTCTTTTTAATTTGTTATTAATTTTCTCTTATATAAATCTCATATTAATTAGTTTTCTGGCAGCTACAATTTTGCCTTTTTCATCGGAAATTCTTCTATCAGCTATGGTTGCTACAGATAATTATAATTTGGTTCTACTTTTAATATTTGCAAGCTTGGGAAATATATTGGGTTCTATTATTAATTTTATCTTAGGAAAAAAAATTTTAATATTAAAAGACAAAAAATGGTTTCCTGTTTCACCAACTCAGTTAAGTCGAAGTCAATCTATTTTTAATAAGTACGGTGTATGGACAATATTACTAGCATGGGTGCCAATAATTGGTGATCCTATAACTATTCTTTCCGGAACATTAAATGTAAATTTTTTTAAATTTTTATTACTAGTCTCCATCTCAAAAATATCTCGATATGTCTTTTTGATCTATATTTTACAGTATTTATATTTTTGATTTAGCTGATTAATCATTTATTAAATTTATATTTCTAGATATTTATTTAAAGATGGCTTAACATTAAATAATGAATTACTTCTTCTTATTTTTAATTTATTTTAATTTAAATATTTTATATGCTGATCAAAATCACCCAGATTTAAATAACCTTTTTAATAAGCTTCAAATGAAAGAGTTTACTAATGACCAACAGCAAATAGTAAATGATATATGGAGCAGATGGGGATTGATCGATGATGATTACGCTAAAAAATCTATGGATAGTATTCCTCTGTATCTTGCTTCTCAACAATACAAAAAGGGAATTAAAATATTAACAGCAATTATTAATCAATTTCCTAATTTTTCTGAAGCTTATAACAAAAGAGCAACAATATTTTTTATGATGGGGGATTATAATTCTTCAATGATAGATATAAAAAATACATTAGCTCTTGAACCTAGACATTTTGGAGCTCTTGATGGAATGGCGAGAATTCTAACTTATTATAAAAAGTATAATGATGCGATTGAGGTTTACAATAAAATGAAATTATTAATGCCTTATGATGTAATGATAGATTTAAAAATTGAGAGGGTAAGAAATAAAAGCTCCATTAGAACTTAGTTTTAAAAAATTTAAGTATTTGAGAAATCATAACGATCAGTAAAACTTACCTATCAGGTTATAAATTATTATGTTGTTTAACTAACTTTTATTTTTTTGGTGGAGGATAGGAGGATCGAACTCCTGACCTCTACGCTGCCAGCGTAGCGCTCTCCCAGCTGAGCTAATCCCCCCAGTAATATTCTCATTGGTTATCAGTATTAATTTAATATTTTAGTATTAATAGTAATCTTTGCAAACACAAAGTAGTGCATTGGTAAGATATTTAAAAGTATCTAGATGTTAAAATTATAATTAAATTCAAATTAATTTTGTTATAATAAATAATGTCTAGATTAACGATAACCCAAAAAGATAAAAAATATATAAAAGAATTTACGAAAAAAATTGGCAATAAAAAATTTATGCCATCTTTATATCTTCAGAGGCTACTTAATAAATTTAGAGGCGGCATTAAAGAAAATAAATATGTTCTTCATTTAGAAAAAAAAAATTATATTTTAGCTTGTCTGCCTAAAAATAGGGGAGAAAAAATTATTTTGGATAAAGAGTTTAAATTCAAAAGTTTAGAAGAAGCTGAAATTTTTGTATTTAAAAAAAGGTTTAATGAATATCTTAGGTTATACAGATAAATTTAGCTACAAAGTTGGGGAGAAAATTCCTTGTAAAGTAAGCTCGATAAATAATATAGACTACAAAGTAGATTTAGTAAAAATAATTCAAGGTGACATAAATTCAAAGGCACCTGGCTATAAAGTTAAAAAAATTAAAAATAGATTTTTTTTAAAAAAAACATTTAAAGGTAGGCATCAAGTACTTAGGGCTGGCTCTTATGGTCAATTAAATATTGACCATAAGATTAATAAAACAAAGCTACTTTTAAAATTTAATTTTTTGCCCACTCTAAATAAAATACAAAAACAAGAATTACTATGTTCTTTTGATAAAGAAAATTATTTTTCTATATTTTTAATAAAAAAAACTCTTTATTTTTCTATTAATGAAAATGAATATTTAATTTCTAAAAATATAGTATTTAATCAATGGAATAATATAAATATTAAAATTAATAAAAAAATTATTATTTCAAGTATTAAGTCTAAAAAATTCACATCAAATAAAAAATTTAAAATTAATACTGAATTAATTTTTTTTAAAAAACTTTTAATTAGTCGTGGTAAAAGTGAGAAAAATGCTAATTTTTTTAATGGTAAAATTTCAAATATTCAAATTATTGATCTAACAAAAAATATATTTGAACTTAATTTAGATTTTTCAAAAAATATAGATACCCAATATATTAAAGATACCAGTAGATTTAAAATTCAAGGTAAACTCTATAATCATCCAGCCAGAGGCATTAAAGGGCCTATCAATTCAATAGATGTCAAATCTTGGTCTTCTCACCCTGATGAATATAACGCAATTCACTTCCATGAAGATGATATCACTGATGCAAAATGGAAGGATGACTTTATTTTTACTATTCCTAAGACTTTTATAAGTGGAGTATATGCTTTTAGGTTATTTATCAACTCTGACAACGAATTTTTTGTACCATTTGTTATATTGCCAAAGAAAAATTCAAAAAATAAGCTTTTATTTTTATTGCCAACCGCAAGTTATTTAGCATATGCAAATAATAGGCTAGGGATTGATGTCTCAGAAACTGAACTTGTAACAAATAGATTAATTGAAATATCTCATCAAGACCATTTTCTTCAAGAAAATCCTGAGTTAGGTTTATCTTTTTATGATGTGCATACAGATAATAGTGGCGTCTTCTATTCCTCTAAAAAAAGACCAATTATCGATTTCCAACCTAAATTTATTGGTAAACTCGGTGGTAAAGACTCGAATGTCTGGCAGTTTAATGCTGATACACACATATTAGGTTGGTTTGATCATTTCAAGCTCAAATATGATGTTGTGACGGATCATGACATTCATAGTAAAGGACTTTCTATATTAAAGAATTATAAAACTTTAGTAACTGGAACCCACCCTGAATATTACAGTTTAGGTATGTTAAACGCTCTTCAAACTTACGTAAATAATGGAGGTAGAATTATGTATCTTGGAGGTAATGGTTTCTATTGGAGAATATCTTTTGACCCAAAAGATAATTCTGTAATTGAGTGCAGAAAGTCAGAGGGAGGAATAAGGGCTCACCCACCAAAACCAGGAGAGTATTTTTCTAGCACCACTGGTGAATATTCTGGTTTGTGGAGAAATAATGGTAAACCTCCTAACGAACTAGTTGGAATAGGGATGGTGTCACAAGGATTTGATTACTCTGCTCCTTATTATAGAACTAAAAAAAGTTATAATAAAAATTTTGATTTTATATTTAAAAATATGAAAAAGAAAAAAAAATTTGGTGATTTTGGTTTGTCTGGTCATGGTGCTGCTGGATTGGAGCTAGATGCAGTTAATAATGAATTGGGAACCCCCTCAAATACACATATTTTAGCATATTCTAAAGATCATTCGGATATTTATCTTCTCGCTCCTGAAGAAATTTTAGATCCGGTACCAGGATTAGGCGGAAGTGAAAATGAAAGAATACAATCAAATGTTGTTATTCATCAAAATAAAAAATTTGGTGGCTTCTTTTCTGTTGGTTCAATAGCTTGGGCGGGTAGTATGGCTTGGAACAATTACAGAAATGAGATATCTCAATTAACACTTAATGTTCTAAAAAGATTTTTATCTAAAAAGAAATTTATGAAAGATTGATTATTTTAAATCTTGAGGTTTCAAGCTGGAAATTAGCTTACCTTTGGGTTTAATACTAACCATGTCCTTAGCTGCTAACATTGCATTTAAAATAGACTCTTCAGTAGACTGAACAACAGCTTCATAAAACGTGTCAAAAACCTCATCATTTAGGTACTCAAATTTATTCATAGCTCGATCAATTTGAGGAAGTTTTTTTTTATTATTAGTTGAAAGAGCCAAAAAAATATCTCCTGAGTTATTTCCACCTGGAGTACCTGTTCTTCCAATTCCGATAGCAGCTCTTTTGGCTAATCTTTTGAGTTGATGGGGCAGCATTGGCGCATCAGTGGCTATAATTACAACTATAGAACCTTTTTCTTTTGATTCTAATTCCTTGGTATTTAGAAGTCTATTTCGAGTAATTTGTTTTCCTAGGTTTTTTCCTTCAACCGTAAACCATGGTCGTATTCCATGATTTGCTTGAACAATTGTAGCTAATGTATATTTGGTTTTGTTGATTTTTACAATTTTAGAAGAAGTACCGGTCCCCCCTTTAAATTCATAACAAATCATTCCTGTTCCACCCCCAACATTTCCTTCTTTTATTTTTCCAGTTTTAGCATTACTAAATGCCTGCCAAACATCATTTTCAGTTATAGGTTGTGAGTTAATATTACTTAAAACCCCATCATAGGTTTCTGCAACAACTGGCATTGCCCACAAGTGGTTTTTAGTCCATTGCTTTTTATAATTTTTAATCATCCACTTAGTGGCAGTGTGATGCACGATCCCTATATTATGGGAATTAGTCAAACATATTGGTCCAACAAAATATCCACCATCTTTAATCCAATGTGTCCCTGTCATTTCTCCATTCCCATTTAAGGAATAAAAGCCAGCCCACACAGGAGATGGATTTTTTTCTCTACCCCTTGGCAGTAAAACTGTTACACCTGACCTAATTAAACTGCTATTACTTGCATTTGGTTTTTGACATATCGTCTTATATCCAACTAAAAAATCTTTAATATCAGTAATTGAGTTAAATTTACCAGATGGTAGATGAGATTTAAATAAGCCTAGTTCTTTTGATCTAAGTGTCATAATTTTTTTGACCTATAATAAATTCCTAGAGCAGCAACTATTAAAGAAAAGATAATCATTAGTGATGCTATTGCATTTATTTCAGGCTTTATTCCTCTTCTCATAATACCATAAATAAATACAGGTAAAGTAGTAGAATCTACTCCTGCTATAAAGTAGGTAATTACTAAATCATCCATTGATATTATAAATGACAAAAGAGCCCCGCCCATAATACCTGGAAAAATCAATGGGAATGTAATCTTTCGAAAAGTATAAATTTCATTACCACCTAAATCATTTGAGGCTTTTTCTAGTTCATCATTCATACCTGCTAATCTTGAGCTCACAACAATAAATACATAAGAGCATAAAAACGTACAATGCCCAATTATAATAGAGTAAATACTAAGTTTTACCCCGACAGTTACAAAGTATATGAGTAAAGAAATTCCTAGCACTATATCGGGTATAATCATTGGTAGATATACAAGCGCATTATAAAAAGCCTTAAATCGAAATTTGTATCTCACCATTGCTAAAGCCAGACAAGTGCCGATAAAGGTTGAAATTATTGTAGTTGTAGTAGATATGATTATGCTATTTTTTAACGCATTAAGTAGTTGATCTGTTGATTCTAAGTAAACAGCATCTTCGTCTAATTGAGTATTAAAACCAAAAATAGATTTATACCAATCAAATGTGAAGCCATCCCATATCATCATATTAATTACATTTGAATTAAATGAGAGAAAGATAACTACTAATAACGGTATATATATAAACATAAAAAAAATGATTACATGAAAAGGTAAAAATTTATCTTTTAAAAAATTAAATAATTTTTTCATATTTTGATAAAATTTTGACATAAAAATATAGTAAGGTAACTACTACTATCATTAATATAATTGCTAAACATGCACCAAAAGGCCAGTTTCTTGATGTTAAAAATGATTGCTCGATTATATTTCCAATCATCATTACTTTGGCACCACCTAAAAGATCAGGTACAATGAAATTTCCTAAACTTGGAATAAACACTAAAATTGAACCACCTAAAATACCAGGAAAAGATAAAGGAAGTGTTATTTTAAAAAATGTTATTAATCTATTCCCTCCAAGGTCATTTGAAGCTTGAATTAAAGAATTATCAATTTTTTCTATACTGGCGTAAAGCGGTAAGAACATAAAGGGCACAAGTATATATACCAATCCAATCAATACAGCAGTCTCGGTAAAAAGCATCTGAAGGGGCTCGTCTATCAACCTAATATTTAATAAAAATTCATTAATGAGACCTGATGGCTTAAGTAGTATCATCCAAGCAAAAAGTCTAACCACTAAGCTAGAAAAGAATGGAAGGGTTACTAAAAAAAGAAAAAAAACTTTTAATTTTGGCTTTAATCTTGATATCCAAAGAGCTGTTGGGTAGCAAATAACCAAAGTAATTATAACTGTAATAAGAGCAAGTTTAAAAGAATTTAAAAAAATTTTAAAATATACGGGATTAAATTCTTCAATTATTCCATCTGCCCACCCTAAGATCCTACCATAGTTATGATGATAAAAATTCCAGACTACTCCACCATATAAACCTGGCTCTAGGAATGAATATGTAAGTAGAATTAAGATAGGACCTAAAAAAAATACAGTGATATATAAAGTAAAAGGAGTGAGTAGAAATAAAAGATTTTTTGTTTTATTCATTCAAATAACTTTATTTTTGTTACATCAAAGTATATTGATATTTTTTTATTTTTTTCAAATAATTTTATTGTTTCTTGATCAGAAATTTTCAACAGACAATGAAATATTTGATTTTTTATTTTACAAACTATTTTAATATTAGGTCCAAAAAATAATTTTTGTATAACTTCAACATTAAAATTAGATATATATGGATTGCCTTCCTTTGGTACGTCATTAGTAAAGAATTGTTCAGGTCTGATTGAAAAAGTAACTTTTTTATTTATATATTGTTGAAAATCTTTAGTTAAATGAAATTCAAAATTTTCATTCTTAAATTTAATGAGACCATTTTCCTCTTCTACTAAGCCATTTATTAAATTAGTTTCACCAATGAAATCAGCGGTAAATTTATTTTTAGGTTGATAGTATATTTCCTCAGGCTTACCTTCTTGAGAGACAGATCCATTTTCCATTACTATAATCCGATCAGACATACTAAGAGCTTCTTCCTGATCATGTGTTACAAAAATAAAAGATATTCCAGATTGGTTTTGAATATTTTTTAATTCAATTTGCATATTACTTCTAAGTTTCTTATCAAGAGCCGATAAAGGTTCATCTAGCAAAAGTATTTTAGGTTCATTAATTATTGCCCTTGCCAAAGCAACTCTTTGTTGCTGACCGCCTGATAATTGATGGGGCATTCGATTTTCAAAACCTTCAAGGTTAATTAAATTTAATACATAATTAAATTTCTTATCTTTTTCCGCTTTATCTAAACTCTTATTAATATCTAAGCCATAAGTAATATTTTTTTTTACTGACATATGAGGAAATAATGCATAATTTTGAAATACCGTATTTACCGGTCTTTTATAAGATGGCGTGTTTATAATCGATTTACCCTCAATCTTAATATCTCCCGAGTCAAGACTTTCAAAGCCACTTATTGTTTTTAAAAGTGTCGTTTTTCCACAGCCTGAGGGGCCTAATAAAGTTACAAATTCATTATATTTAATATTTAGATTAATATCCTTTAGCGCATTTACTTTTCCACCTTCTGGTGTGTCATACGTTTTACAAGCATTATCAATAGAAATAAGTGTTCTTGGCATGGTAATTATTTGAACACCAAGGACAAATTACTTTGTCCTTGGTGAATTTACAATATTTATTGGGCTTTAACTTTAGTCCATTCCCGATCGTATATTTTTATATCTTGACCAAGATCGTCAAATATTTGTAGTTTTTCATAAGCCTCACTGGGTGGGTTTATATAGGGGTTGTTTTTTAAATTATCTGCCAATAAGTCCCTTGAAGGAGCGTTAGCAGAAATGTTTAGTTGCTGCGCAGTATTAAGTGCAGGATTTTCAGGGTTTAAATAAAACTCCATAAATTTTCTTGCATTTTCTTTATTTGGAGCAGATTCCAATACACACATATCTTCTTGATACATAGTAGCTCCCTCTTTAGGAACAGTATATTCGAGTTTACCCTCAGGATCTTCGAAAACATAGTATAACCCACCTACATACCAATGCGCTGCAGCAATATCTCCACTTTGTAATAACGAAATTATATCGTAAGAAAAAGCAGATATATTATCACGATTTTTTGAAATAAAAGCAGCTGCTTCTTTAACTTCAGACACATCTGTAGAATTAACACTATTGCCATTAACTATTAAGCCTACACCTAAAGTTTCTCTGGGATCATCCAACATTGTTATTTTTCCATTATATTTATCGGGGATTGCAAAAAATTCTTCCCAACTATTTAGAGAGGGAACTATATTTTTATTATAAAAAATACCAACAGTACCTCGTGCATATGGTAAGCACCATGAGCCCTCTGGGTCAGTTTTAGCTATGATAAAATCCTTATCTATGTTTTTAAAAAGAGGAGATTCATTAATTTTAGTTTCATGAAGTAATCCTAATTTAAATAAAATATCATGGAAGTGTACGGACGGGAAAACAATATCATACCCAGTTGCACCTGCTTGAAGTTTTGCAAGCATTTCTTCGTTACTTCCGTAAACATCTAAATTAATTTCTATTCCTGTTTCTGCAGTAAATTTCTTTAGAACTGCTGGATTGATATAATCGCCCCAATTATATAAATTTAATTTACCTTCAGCTTTTAATGTATTTGGAAATACAAATAAAAAAGCCAATGAGCAAATTACTTTTAACATTTTAACCATGTTATATTCCTCCTAATAACCTAATAAATAGACTATAAAATATGAAGAAATCTCATACAAGAGAGTAATTTGTAGATATTATTTATATATATTTTTTTATTATATTTTCACGAGAGCTAAGAATTCATACAAAACGTAACTATTTAACATTTTATATAAAGTATTAGGAGGCTTTAATTTTCTGATCAATTAGAGTTTACATTCCTAAACAATATGAAGCTAAATTTTCAAACTAAATTCTTCGATATGTTTAGCTAATTTCTTACCTGAAAGCCAGGCATCTTGCATCGCTGGCCCTTCACTCCAATCACCAAGAAGGTAAAGCTTATGATCTATTGACGGTATATAAGTTTTACCAATTAGATCTCTTAGACTTAGCCTCGTATTAGCGTATTTCCAGCGATGAGATTTTTTGAAAGTAGCTTTAGCATCTGATCCAAATGTTTTTTTTACTTCATTGATAACGTAATCTTCTAAAACATAGGGCTCAATATCAAAATATTTTTTTGTCCATTCCGATCGCATATTAAAAACCCAGCTCTCTTGATTGAATTGCTCGTGTTTAAAATTCTGATTCATGAAAAAACTAATTTCTCTTGTGAGATAATATCCAAACTGTAAGTCTGTACCCAACCTTTTATCAAAACCAAGCATGACTGTCCAAATAGGATTAAAAGTAGGGGTAGGATAATTTTTAAAATCGATATGATCTTGTAAAAGTGTAATTCCTTGTTCAAAGGGTATGCAGACAAATACCATATCAAATGGTCCAAATTGATCTTTATCAGAAGATATATAATAATTCTTTTCAACTCTTTCTATTTTTTCAATTTTTGTTGAAAAATGTGTAGGGTAATGAAGTGATTTATGAAGATTGAGAGGTATAGATTGAATACCGCTATTACCAATAATAATGGATTTCATTTCTTTAGTTGATTGTCCTAGGTAATTAGGAGTATAGAGCGCTTCTACTTTTTTAATTGCCTGTACTTTATCAAGAGCTTCTGTGAATCCTAAGACGCCATGATCAGGGGAAAGAAAATGAGCTCCATGATCAAACTGTAGATCACCATGCTTCCTAGTACTTAGTCGACCACCAGGTCTCCATGATTTTTCAAAAAAAGTTATATCAAGAGTAGGAAGATGGTGAGCGAGAGAAAGTGCGGAAATCCCAGTACCTATTACAGCAATTTTTTTCATTTCATTTTCATTTTAAATATTATTAGAAAATATAGAACTAATTATTTTCTTTTCGAATTTTTAGAAAATTCATCTACATCTTCTGTAGGTCTTAAGGGTTTTAAATATCTTAATCGTAGAATAACAGCCGCAATAGCAATTAAAACTATTGCCGTAGCTTCATAAATTAATATCTCTGGATCTAAATCTTTTCTTTGTAGAATGATCAGTCTTGATAGAGCGGTGATTGCAATAAATAAAGGGTAAGTCATACGCACACGATTTGAAACATAGTAAACTCTGACCATGCCAATTACTTCAACATAGATAAATAGTAATAGTAAATCTGCTAATGAAACGTAGCGGTTTTCAATCATTTTCAATAATTCAAATAAAATAGCAACTAAAGTACTGATTAATATGACAAAAAGAATCATTTTTTCAATAAAACTAATAAAATTTGCTAATTCTTTATTCATATCCAAATGACCTTATCAATTTCTTTTGATTCTAGATAGTTATTTGTTTGTGAAAACGGACGACTCCCAAAAAATCCACGATGGGAAGAGAGAGGAGAAGGGTGAGCTGATTTTAAGATTAAGTGCTTTGAAGAATCAATCAAATGTGTTTTTGAATGAGCGTGAGCTCCCCATAAAATAAATACTATATTATTTCTATGATTATTAATTTTTTCTATCACTTTATCTGTAAAAATACTCCATCCAAAATTTTTATGTGACATGGGCTTACTTTCTTCAACCGTAAGTGTTGTATTGAGGAGAAAAACTCCTTGCCTTGCCCAATGTTCCAAATTGCCATTAGTTTTATTAATTTCAACTTTGAGATCAGAGCCTAACTCTTTGAAAATATTCATTAATGAAGGCGGGGTTTTGATATTGTGAGGAACAGAAAAACTTAAGCCATGAGCCTGTCCTGGGCCGTGGTAAGGGTCTTGCCCTAATATTACAACTTTAATTTTTTGAAATGGAGTTAAATGAAAAGCATTAAATACTTTTGATTTTTCAGGATAGACGGTTATATTTTTATTCTGACATTCTATTAATTTTTTTTTCAGATCCTTCATGTAGGATTGATTGAGCTCTTCTTCTAAATAATGAATCCAGCTAGAGTGAAGCTGAAAAGGATTAGATTCCATCCAGTAATTATAGATTTAATTTATTGTTGTGTCTTGATTTCGACCGTACTTTTCAAGCTTATGGATAATTTTTTCTTTTAGATCATGGTTCTCTTCAAGGGCCATTACAAGAGCTTGAGTGTAAAAGAAGCAGGCAGCTTCAATATCTGACTTTTTTTCAAAATAATTAGCTGCTTCATAATAGAGAGAACACACTTTATCCATTTGCTTTTTTTGAAAAGCTTCTGAGATGTCTGTATCTAATTGATTAATATCTTTCATTTAAAACATCAAGCTAACATATGTCAGTTTGATTGCTATAGGCAATTAAAGTAAAATATAAATTATTTGTTAATATTGAAGAATTTTTCGAGCATACCAATCATGAAATACGTGAGTAGGGACATCCATGATGGAAGAGAAGCGTCCTAAGTATAGTATTCATTAGGAACTCCCTTTGCTTTTTTAATATCTAATAAAGATAGTTCTAATTGGTTTTTATAGGGAGTATTATCTTCTGGAAGATTTTTTTTCATTCAATAAAATTTTGAATGATAAAGTGGAAATAATCAACTAGAAATTATCTTTAGCTAATCTCATTTTTCTAAAAACTTCAACGGGATCTTCTGAATTATATAGCTTTTGGAATACTTTATCCTCACACCGTAAAAATGGATTTAGACTTAATTCCTTTTGAAGTTCTGTTGGTAAAGTGGGTCGGGCGTCTGATACCTGCTTTTCAATCCATTTTCCATATGTGATTAAATCTTCATTTTCTGGATCAATAGATAAGGCAAAAAGAAGATTGCTATGAGTATATTCATGTCCGCAGTAAATAAAAGTTTCTTTTGGTAATTTTTTTAATATTGAAAGAGATTGCCAAAATAATTCAGGAGTTCCTTCGAACATCCTTCCACATCCAAGGCTAAATAAAGTATCACCTGCAAATAATATTGAATAATCCTGATTAAAATAACAAATGTGTTGCATTGTATGTCCTGGTGTAGAAATTATTTTATAAGTGTTGCCAAAAATAGTAATTTCTTGGTTTGATTTAACCGTAATATCAACATTTGGTAATTGATTATCTAACTCATGTCCAATGACTTTAGCTTTGTATTTTTTTTTTAAATCTTCAACGGCTGCGGTATGATCATCGTGATGGTGAGTCAGTAGTATATGACTTAATGAACAATCATTGAGATCTAAAATTTTTTCACACATTTCTAAATCGGAAGGATCAACTATCGCTGCTTCTTTTGCGTGAGGAAGCTTAACTAAGTACCCGTAATTATCTGATAATTGAGGAAAAAGATAAATATTTGGTTTTTGCATAGAAATAGCATGTTAAGAAAATTAAATATAAAATACAACTATGGAAATTAGCGCATCTACTATTCATAGCTTTTATAATTCGGAACTTGGAAAAATAGTTAGGCAAGAGACGATTAACAAACTCTCAGATGCTATGGAGGGTCATCATTTAACTAAGGTATGCGGTTTAGGTTATACCTCTCCCTATATGGCTTTTCTTAAAGAATCTCACCCACAATGTATTTTTCAAGAAATGTTTCCGGATTTCTTGGGAGCGATTATAAAAGATAATTTAGATTTTAAGCAAGAAGCAGTAGATGAATACTTTCTACCTATCGAGCCTTCAACCGTTGATGTTATCATACTTTCTCATATTTTAGAGTTAGTGGAAAGACCAGAGACGGTAATTGAAGAAGCCTGGAGAGTTTTAAAGCCTAATGGAATTTTAATTTCCATCATACCTAGAAGAGCGGGAGTATGGACGAGGTATGATAATAACCCATTTGGTTTTGGTAGGTCTTTTTCTAAAAAACAATTAAATTACCTCCTTGGGTCTTATTTTTATTTAGATAGTAGCTATTACTATCTATACACCCCTCCTTGGAATAACTTTTTTAATTATAGGTTGTCTTCTTTTTTAGAAAAAATAGGCCCTGTCACAGTTCCATTTTTAAGTGGCTTGAAGATGGAAGTTTCAAAAAAAATTATTTACGCCAAGCCCAATCAAAGAAAAAAGAAGTCCAGTCTTCAGGGAAATTTAGCGACTATTTAGAAATCTATTAATTATTTTCCATACATTTAATACAATTACATATTGCTTGGTATTTTTTGCTTATAACTTATTTAATAACATAGTTTCTTGATATTCAATTATGAGCATGCTTTTTTGAAAGTGAGATTTCCACAATGATTTATCAGGCTTTTAATTAATGCCTTAATAAGTATAATTTTTTCTTGTTTGATTTTCATTATTATTTAATCGTATCTATTTGCGTTCTCCTTTTTTCAATATCTAAATCGGGTTTCTCAGGTGGTGGGTTAGCTTTAATTGCCGTAACTGTTCTTTCTATCAATTTTGGTCCACTTAAAGCTATTTCTATACTTTTACCATTATTGCTTGTGTGTGATTTAATGGCAGGATATTTAAATAGAAAATATATTGATAAAAAAGTCATTTTAGGACTTGTTCCTTTTACTTTATTAGGAGTAATTTTAGGAACATTACTTTTTAAAATTATTGATTTGAATATGATTAGTATTTTTATTGGCTCAATATCATTGGCTTATGTTTTCTTTAATTATTTGATGACAAAGTCTATTTTAAATTCAGTACCGTTTAATGGTAGTAAATCTTTTTGGGGAACATTAAGTGGATTTACTAGCTTCTGTCTTCATTCTGGCGGACTTCCTATGCAAACTTACTTGCTGAGTCAATTTAGGAAAAAAACAGAATTTGTTGCAACTTTAGTATTTAGCATGGCGATTATTAATGTCTTTAAAATTGCGCCTTATTTTTATCTTGAAATTCTGTCCTTAAAACAAATATTGGAATATATGTTATTTTCTCCCATAGCTATTGGTGGAGTACTCTTAGGTAATTGGATGAATAAAAAGGTAAGTGACAAATCTTTCTTTTTGATAATTAATGTTTTTATTGTAGTAGCTTCAATGAGATTAATTTACGATGGATTTAACGCTCTATAATCTTTTTTTAAAAAGAGAAATTAACTCATCTTCATTTTGTAATTTTTCCATTTCAATAGAACTTACTAGAACATCATACTTGTTATTTTTTTTTTCAATACAAATTGGAAGATTATTTCGAAATTTTTCTAAATTATTAAACTCCAAATCCTCTTTATGTAAGAAAGTAAAGCTATGTATGGAGTTATTTACAAAAGTCTTCCATTTTTTTTTTATCACAATATTAAATGTAATCTTGCATAGGTTACATTTATAAGTTTCTGGTGATATATATTTGTGAATTAAATCTAAAGTACCATTCCATTTCCCACCTTTAGCGTTATAGATGAGAATAAACTCTCTTTTATTTATAAGGTTCATTAGGTAGACAGATTAAATAAAACTTCATTACAAAAAATATTTGATGGTGATTTTGGAAATAAAAATTTTTGATTTTTTTTTACATCATAAGTTTCGTTAATAGTAAAACCAACTTTTTTTGCTAAAATTGTAAAATCTTTAATGCTACATGGGTGAATATTTTCAGTATTAAACCATTGATCTTCATTTGATTCTCCTAATAAATTATCAAAGCTTCCTTTCACAGAAAAATTAAATACTTTTTTATAATAATTTGAATTATCAAAGCTTATGATAATGTTTTTTCCAACTTTTTTTAAAAGTTGTAACAATTTATCAGGAGCATTTACCGTTTGAATTGTTTGGGTCAGTATACAGAAATCAAATTGATTATGAGGAAAATCTTCAAGAATTTGATTGATATCACCCTGAACAACATCAAGTCCATTTTCTAAACAAGTAACAACTTTTTCTTGATTTATTTCTACACCTTGTGTTTGCACATCATCTTTAACATTAAGTAGAGATAACAGTTCTCCTGAAGAACAACCGATATCAAGTACTTTTGATCCACTTGGTATAATATCTAATATTATCTTATAATCGTTTCTCATTTATGATTTTATCCCTTTTAAAAAACCAGTCGTGATTTTAAATAACTGAGGTTCATCTAATAAAAAACTATCATGCCCTCTATCTGATTCGACCTCAGCTGAACTAACTAAAGACCCTATAGAATTTAACAAAGATACTATCCCTCGAGATTCTTTAGTTGGAAAAAGCCAGTCACTTGTAAAAGACACAACCAAAAATCTTATTTTATTTGAAATGATGGACTTCTTATTTTTTATTACTTGCTCTGATACGTCAAAATAATCCATAGCTCTGGTCATATATAAGTAGCTATTTGCATCAAATCGATCCACAAAACTTTTGCCTTGATATCTTAAATAGCTTTCAACTTGAAAATCAATATCAAATCCAAAAGATAGATCTTTTTTTTCTTGAAGATTACGTCCAAATTTTTTTTGAAAAGCAGCATCAGAGAGATAAGTTATGTGCGCAATCATTCTAGCAACTGAAAGTCCATTTTCTGGCTTCGTATTTTCACTTAGGTAGTTACCTTTTCTCCAATTGGGATCTAACATAATTGACTGTCTACCTGCTTCATCAAAAGCAATATTTTGAGCTGAATGTTTAAGAGCACCTGCAATCGAAACTATAGATCTCAATGATTCTGGGTAACTAGCTGCCCATTGAAGTACTTGCATTGAACCCATTGACCCACCAATTACAGAGAGTAATTTTTTTATTTTTAATTCATCAATTAAGATTTTTTGAACCTTAACCATATCTTGTATCGTAATAGTAGGAAAATCAATTCCATAAATTTTGTTAGTTTTAGGACTGATTTCATTAGGTCCTGTTGTACCGACACAACCGCCAAGGACATTAGAACATATAACAAAATATTTTTCCGTATCGATTGTTTTACCTGGACCAATCATTAAATCCCACCATCCTATTTTTTTTGTAATGGGATTTTTTTCAGCTGGAAATTGATCTCCAGTCAATGCATGACAGACAAGAATAGCATTACTTTTATCTACATTTAATTTACCATATGTTTGATAAGCAATTTCAAATTTATCTAAAGATTTACCGCTATCTAAAATTAATTCTTCATCACATTTTAATATAAAACCAGGATATTTGATATTTTGTATAATTTCTCTCATGATCAAATTTTTAATAAAAATTACATCAGGAGGGTGTGGAATTTAGCGCTTTAGCTGTTTATCACCCGCAAGCTGTAATCAAATCGGTGTTATTTGGATAATCGCGAAATTCAAAATTTTGTCAATAGATAATTAGTGATATTTAATGCTAATTAGTTTATTTATTGATAAATAAGCAATTAAAATGTTAAAAAAAAATAACTCATATAAAGGTGGAGCAGAAGAATTTAGGGGTTTTATTCGTCTTTCTTCAAATGAAAATAGTTACGGCCCAGCAAATTCTGTTATCAGCCAAATAAAAAAAAATGCAGAATTTTCAAATATTTATCCTGAAATTAATAGCCAGTCACTTATTAAAAAAATATCTATCTATAATAATATAAAGGAAGAAAATATTATAGTAGGAGCCGGATCTGACGAAATACTACAGATGATTTTTCATGCTTTTACGACCCCTGGTGATTATGTAATGTATTCAAAATATTCATTTGCAATGTATAAAATTTTTGCAAAAGCATTTAAGTGTAAGAGTATCATTTATAATGATAGTCAGTTTCAATTTTCATTAGATGAATTTAAGAAACAATACTCTTCTAAAGTAAAAATAATTTTTATAGCAAATCCTAATAATCCCACAGGAGCTATTTTTTATAAAAAAGACCTATTAAATTTTATTAAATCAATTAATAAAAAAACAATTATAGTTTTGGATTCTGCTTATAGTGAATATATTTTAGATACTAATTATTCGGATGGTTTAGAATTTGTTAAAAAATTTAATAATGTTATTGTTACTAAATCATTTTCAAAAATTTATTCGTTAGGGGGTTTAAGAATTGGTTGGGGTTATGGTCACTCCAATATAATTAAAAAATTATATCAAGTAAAAAAACCATTTAATGTTAATAGACTAGCTACTGTTGCTGCAATTGAATCTTTAAAAAATTCAAATTGGTTAAAAAAAAACGTCAAATTAAATCAAAATAATAAAAATTTTTTAATTAATAATTTAAAAAATAAAAAATTTGAAATCATAGATACTTTGGCAAATTTTGTTTTACTTAAGTGTAAATCTGAAAATATGGCAAATTTGTTATCTTTATTTGCTATGAAAAATAAAATTACAGTTAGACCGTTAATTTCTTACGGATTAAAATCTTATATAAGAATGACTGTTGGGACTTCCAGTGAAATGAAAAATGTTGTGAAGGTTTTTAATAAATTTTAATGTTTAAAAATCTTCTCATTATTGGTTTTGGTCTTATTGGATCTTCAATTGTGAGAGGAGCTCAACAAGCCAAATTAACTCAAAAATTTTCTGTGTTTGATAGTGATAAATCAGTAAAAAAAAGGATTTTATCTTCTAACTTTAAGAATGTTGAGCATTTCTCATCCATAAAAATGGCGATAGAAAATGCAGACTTAATTATTATTTGTACACCTGTATTAGAGTATGAAAAAATTTTTAAATCTATAGATAAATATGGAAAATTTGGACTTATAGTTACTGACGTAGGTTCAACTAAATCTAATATTGTTGATCTCTATAATAATAAATTTAAAAATAAGTTTTCTTTTGTACCTTCACATCCAATTGCTGGTACTGAAAAGTCTGGATTAGAGAACGGTTTTGCTAAACTTTTTCATAATAGATATAATATTATTTGTCCTGTAAATCATAAAAAAACAAAAGATGTACTTTTAATAAAGAAATTTTGGGAAGGTTTGGGTATGCAAGTTGATATTTTGTCTGCTAAAGAACATGATAAAATTTTAGGTTTAACCTCTCATCTTCCGCATTTAATTGCGTATTCATTAGTAAGAACAGCAATGAAAAAAGAAAAAACAATGAAATCTAATATTATTAAATATTCTGCTGGTGGGTTTAGAGATTTTACTAGAATTACTGAGAATAATCCTAATATGTGGAGGGATACATTTATAGCTAATGAAAAGATTATTAACGAGCTCTCTCAATTATTTATATCTGAGATTAAAAAATTTGGTTTAGAAATTAAACAAAAAAAATTATCTAAGCTTCACTCTAAATTAGATCAAACAAGAAAAGTTAGAAGAGGCATTATAAAAGCTAAGATGGCCGGAAAATTTATTCCTAATGATTAAGACTATTAATTTCAATTTTTAATTTTTTAAGAAATTCTTCTTTAGATAATCCTGGCTGAATAGGCTCTTTAAACTCAATTGTTATTTTTCCAGATTTCATTTGATTATTTTTAGGCCAATATTTACCTGAATTGATAGCAATAGGTATTACTGGCTTATTAGAGTTTTTGTATATTGAATATATTCCTGGTTTTAAATCAGGTTGATCACCATATGTAGTTCTAGTCCCCTCTGGAAAAATAACAACCGGCCTAAATTTACTTAATCTTTTGGTCTCTTCATTAACATGTTTGATGCTTTTAATACCCTGACTACGGTCAATAGCAATCATTTCTAATTTTTTTAAATATTGTCCAAATAAAGGTATATTTAATAATTCTTTTTTTAAAATATAGGCAGGATTATAAAATAAACTATTAAAGTAAATAGTTTCAAAGATAGACTGGTGTTTAGATGCATACAAATATCCTTCGTCGATATTATCCTTATTATGATTGATTACTTCTACTGTTATCTTTGATGATAACTTTAATGACATAAGCATACTATTGGTAAGCAAATTTAGAAAAAATCTAAATTTTTTATATGAACTGAATAGTCCAAATATACTAACAATTAAAACTAATGTGGTTGTAAAGTAAAAAAGTATTAAAAATTTAATTCTCATATTTTTTAATAAATAATATCCTAGATATGAGGTATTTAATATATTCAGAAAATAATTTCTCCAAGGGAATAACTGTATTTTTGTAAGCTACTGGATAGGGTTGTATTACAAGATCAGTAATTTGTTGAAAGAGGAGTAATGATCGTTGCATATGTAGATCAGTAGTTACTAGTATAATTGATTTAATATTATTCTTCAGTGCCCATAATCTCACCTCAACAGCATTTTGGTATGTATTTTCTGCCTTGTATCCAAATTCAATGCAGCAATCTACTACAGTCTCATCTAAACCTAAAATTTTTTGAAGTACAGTTTTTGATCCCCCAACACCTGATATAAACATTTTGTCAAAATTTGTTGTATTAATAAGTTCATATCCTTTCTCAATTCTTTTTCCTCTATCTCCGGTTAATACTATGACTGCATCGCTTGATTTTAAATTTAAAGGCTCATCAGGGATAGAATTTTTAAAATTTATCAAACCTAATGTTAAAGATACTATGATTATTAAAAGTACGAAATTAAATCTTTTAAAAAAAATAAGCACAATTACATAATTTCATTTTTGCACAAATCTTCCAAAGTATCGCGCGAACGAATAACACGATGTTCATCTTTAGAAAATAAAACCTCTAATGGTATAGGTCTACTATTATAAGTAGAAGACATAGAAGAACCATAAGCTCCTACATTTTTAAAAATTATTATATCTCCAACTTTTAATGGAGGTAATAGAGCATCTCTTATGAAAAAGTCAGTAGATTCACAGACCCCGCCACCAATATCATATTTAATTTTTTCACTTTTTTGATCACTCTCAATTAGTTCTATTATTGGTTCAATTTCATAAAGAGCACATCTTATATATTCTGACATAGAGCTATCTAGTAAGGCTATATTTTTGTTTCCAGATTTTTTTAAAAAATTAACTTTTGAAACCAAGTAACCTGAATCGGCAATTAAAAATCTACCTGGCTCAAATATAACTTCATAATTTTTATGATTCATGATTGTATTTAATTTTGATGACCAAAGATCAAAATCTAATCCCTGATTCCCATTATCTAAAACGGCAAATCCACCACCAAAATCTAAATATCGAATTTCAAATCCTTGCTTATTCAGTTTATCTGCAAGACTGATTATGAATTGATAAGATTCAATGAGTTTTCTATGCTCTGTTATTTGACTGCCAATATGAACAGAAAGTGTTTTTAAATTAATATGATTCAGTTCTTTAATCATATCAAAATCAATTTGATTAATTTCAATTCCAAATTTATCTCCTGATTTCCCTGTAGTAATTTTAGATAGTGTATTAGCATCAACCCCTGGATTAATTCTAATTCCAATATCGGTAATAAGTCCTTTTTCTTTTGAGTAATCATTGATCAATTGGAGTTCCTCAATATTTTCTATATTAATACTAGAAATTTTTTGAGTTATTGCATATTTTAAGTCAAAGTCATTTTTACTTGAACCATTAAACATTATTTTATTTGGCTTGATGCCTGATCTTAGAGCTTTATAAAGTTCTCCAGAAGAAACCACTACCGCCCCAATACCTTTTTTTTTAAATAAGTTAATAATTGCTAAGTTGGGATTAGCTTTAATAGCAAAGGAAAAATTATGATCAAAATTTAATTTCAGGTTATTTAAAAAGTTAATTTTATTATCAATAGTTGTTTGATCATAGCAGTAAAATGGAGTTTGAAATTCTTGAGATAATTTTTTAATCATAATCTAATTCCTTTCATTTAACAATTCATCAAGAGTAAATAAAAGATTATCTCGTGAAGCTTTTTGCAAGTTTGGCGGATATTGCAATGTAGATTTATCTTTAACGCCCTCAGGCAATACATTACCTTTATAATTTCCACATGACACTAATGTAAGTAAAATTAATAAAGTTAGATATTTGCTTAACGTTCTCATTACTTTTTAAGAAAGTTCTCTGCTTCTTTAATTACTTTAATTACTTTTTTTGGATTGGTGCTCATGGGTGTTTTTTTTCTTGTGACACTATTTTTAATGTCTATGTATTGGAATATATTTCGATCAATTGTATGCTTAAATTTTTTAAATTCACCTAAGCTTAATTGATTCATATTTTTTTTATTTGATTGTGCATAGTTCACAATCGATGCAATAATCTTATATGAATCCCTAAATGATATATTTTTTTCTAATACTAAATAGTCAGCTAAATCCGTTGCTGAGGCAAAATTATCCTCACATATTTTAAGGCCTTTATTTGCATTAAAACTAGATTCTTTGAGAACCTCTGTCATTACGTTGATACATAATTTCAAATCATCATAACTATCAAAAATTATTTTTTTATCTTCCTGAAAATCCTTAAAATAAGTTAAAGGCAGGTTCGATAAAACGTTTAAAAGGCTAGAACTTTGATTTCTAATAATATTAGTTTTTCCTCTAATTAACTCTAATGAGTCAGGATTCCTCTTTTGAGGCATTATAGAGCTCCCTGTTGAATAATTTTTACTGATACTAAATAAATCAAATAGGTTGCTTGACCATAGTATTAGTTCTGATGACATTTTTCCTAAGTGAAGACTAACCATTGAAAGTGTTTGAAGAAAATAAACACAAAAATCTCTATCGCTAACAGCATCAAGTGAGTTTGTTTTAGATTTACTAAATCCAAGCTCTTTATTCAGTAATTTCGTATCTAGATTGTAGTTACTTCCAGCTAATGCAGCGCTACCCAATGGATTTTCATCTGTCATTTTCTCTACAAATTCTAATTGAGATAAATCTCTTTTAAACATTTCAAAGTAAGCCATCAAATGATGTGCTAGTGTAACGGGTTGTGCTACTTGCAAGTGTGTAAAACCTGGAATTATATTAGATTGATTATTCTTTGATTGTTTAATAATAATTTTCATCATCAATTTAATTTGAATTTTTAAATTTTTACAACTTTCTAATACCCAAAGTCTAGTATCTGTTGCTACTTGATCATTTCTTGATCTACCAGTGTGAATTTTAGATGCTGTTTCACCTATGATCGAGTGAAGTAAGGATTCTATATTCATATGAATATCTTCATTCTCTCTACTAAATTTTATTTTTTTATCTGAATGATTTTTAACAATTGTATTCAATCCTTTTTGAATTTTCACTAATTCACGATTTGATAAAATTTTTAATTTATTTAGTGCTAATGCATGTGCTTTAGTAACTTTTATATCTTGATTAAATAATCGAGAATCAATATCAATAGAAGTATTAATCGCATCCATCAATTCTGACGTTTTCTTATTAATACTTGTTGATAGAATTTTTTTATTTTTTTTAGTCATAAATTTTTAGTTTATCTAGAAAAATAAATAATTGCCGCAAAAATTAATACAGCAACTCCTTGAAATAAAACGCGCATTCTCATTAATTTATTGCTATACTTTTTATTAAAATTACCATTTTTAGCCATCGCTATTACACCTATGATTACAACTAATAGAGCCAAAAACATGCACACAATTAAAATGAAAGGTAAAATATTGTTCATAAACATAGTTGGAACATATCAAAAAATCTTAAAATGTCGATTAATTGATCAATTTATTGATAAAAATGAATAAAGTTATTTTATTTCTTCATGGTTATGGTGCTAACGGCAATGACCTTATTGGCCTTAAGGATCATATAGAAAATAAAGATAATTCAATTTTATTTGAATCGCCAAATGCGCCTGAGTCATGCCCTCTTAACTATTTCGGATATCAATGGTTTAATTTAGCCGAAAGAACTCCAGAAGAAATCTATTCAGGTTTAAAAAAATCATATAAATATTTAGATGAAATATTGTCTGATCTTATTGTTAGACATAATACTAGTTATGAGAAGATTGTTTTAATTGGTTTTTCTCAGGGTGCAATGCTCGCATCATATTTTGGATTAATATCTAAAGTTACTATGGGGGGAATTATTTCATTATCGGGAGCTTTACCAAGAAATATTTTAGATGATATTTCTCTATTAAATGAAAGTCAAAAATTTTCTATTTTCCATGGTAGGTCAGATTCCGTAGTCCCCTTTGAGAGATCTCAACAATTACATGAATTTTTAATATTAAATAAAATTCAAAGTAATTTAATCCTTGAAGATAATTGTGATCATGGAATAAGCATTAAAGCTATTGAGGAAATGAAAGTTAAAGTTAAGGACTGGTTATCTTAATTTATTAACATGACAATTTCCAAAGTATGTTAATATTGTCTTATGGTCGATTCGAATAATTGCCCTTCTTTAGTACTTAATGCTGATTATAGGCCATTAAGCTATTTCCCATTATCTATTTGGAGTTGGAAAGATTCTGTTAAAGCTGTTTTTCTTGAAAGAGTTAACATTGTCAATGAATACGATCAGTATGTAAGTTCGCCAAGTTTTAAAATGAAAATACCGAGCGTAATTTCTTTGAAAGATTATATACCACATAATCACAAACCACCTTTTACTAGATTTAATGTTTTCTTGAGGGATGATTTCATATGTCAATATTGCAATAAGAAATTCCAAACAAAAGAACTGACTTTTGATCATCTTATTCCTAGGTCTAAGGGGGGAGTTACTAATTGGGAAAATGTCGTCACTTCCTGTTCTCACTGTAATTGGACAAAAGGCAGTAAGTCTCTTCGAGCCTCAGGATTTAACTTATTGAAAAAACCCCAAGAGCCATCTCAATATTCCTTAAGGTTAAAAAGTAAAAATTTTCCTTCAAATTATCTTCATGAAAGTTGGATGGATTATTTGTATTGGGATAGTATTCTTGAAAAGAATTAATATTTCTTTGTAATTTTAATAGCTAAATAGCAAGCTTGCTTAATTGCCTTACTTAAAAATACATATCCTGGAGTCATCTCAGCTTCGTGATTTACACCAGTGTCATGATGTTCTAATTCATCTTCCCTAAATTGTTTAACTATTTTTAATAGTTTAGGGTTAATTTTATTTTTAGATAAAATCTTAACTTGCTCTTCATAGTGACGACCAATTACTTCTTCTACTGCTACAGTGCATGCCATGGCAGCCTTTTCACCCAAAAGTGCAGTACTTAAACCTAGAATGTATCCTGCTGTATTCCATAAAGGAAACAGACTTGTAGGTCTAACGCCCATATCTACAATGAGTTCATCAAAAGTAGATTTATGAATTTCCTCTTGCTCTGCCATTTCGACAATTTTTTTCCATATAGTTGAATTTTTTTTAAAAATAGTAAGTTGTCCACGATATATTTGAGTTGCTCCATGCTCCCCAGCATGATCAACCCTAATTATTTCTTCAAGAATCTTTTTTTCCTCAGAGGATAATCGTTTTTTATTTTTTGATGATTGCATTTTTAATTATAAGTATCAGAAAACCCAATGAAGCTAAAGCATTATAACTAGAAAGATGTAGTCCTAAAATTTTTTTATTAGCATTTTCACAATCAATAATTAGGGTATTATTTTGTAACGCATTTTTTAAACTTTCAACTCCTGAAGGCAGAGTAACAGCACTTTCACATCCCGATGAGTTGATTATTCCAAGAGATAAGAGAGAGTGGTTTACAGAAAATACCATTTCAGCCAATAGACATAAAAAAATCAAAATTGTTATTGATTTATTTGATGGTTTTAAAAATAGTTGAAATAGAAAAATCAATATAATAATTAGGTAGGGTATTCTTTGAAAAGTACAGAGTCTACAAGGAAGTAATCCAAATCCATATTCCAGTACTAACGCAAATCCTAAAGCAAAAAATGAATAAAAAAATATAATATTATTTGTTTTATTCATCATAATTTATAATTATATAAAATATATTCCTATTATTACTATTACAATTAATGTAACCGGAATAACAAAAAAAATAAGAATCTTATTCTTATTGAGAAAAGCTAAACTTTTTTCAGCCAATATTTTAATTATTAATCCTACTATTAAAAATCTAAGACCTCTGGCAAAAATAGAACTTAAAATAAATATCAAAAAATCAAATTTTAAAAAGCCACTCGTGACTGTAATGATTTTAAAGGGTATGGGCGTAAACCCTCCAATTATTACAGAGTACACACCCCATTTACTGTAAAAATCAATAAAATTTTCAATTTTATTCTTATCAAAAAGATGACTAATATTATCGTATAAGAAATACCCTATCGCATATGCTATAGCCCCACCTATCACAGAAAAAAAAGTACAATTTAGGATAGAGAAAAAAATTTTATTTCTATTATAGTAGCAAATAGGTATTAAAAGTAAGTCTGGTGGTATCGGGAAGAAAATACTCTCAGTAAAGGCAATTAAAGATAAAAGAGATTGTGAGTATTTTGATTTCGATTTACTCTCAAGAAATTTTTTTATTTTTTTTAACAAGATTGGTATTAGTTATACCAAATAATACCAAAGATAAGCTACTATAACAGCAGGAATAGCACTGTAGAGTGTGGCAAGTATTGCTACTCTGGCTGAAATTGCTAGAGCGGGAAATAAAGCATCACCATCATTAGAAATAGAATTTCCCAATTGTGCTGCCATTGGTATTTGACCGCTGACATACATAGAAGTGATCATAATTTGCGGTCCACAACCAGGAATGAATCCTATAAGGATAGCCATTAAAGGAATAAATGGTCCAAAAAGTAGTAAATAGTCAAACATTTTTCCTTCTGTAAATAAGTTTATTAATTCAAAACATAAAAAAGCTGTGATAACCCATACAGATACAAAACAGGTCGTATCAACTGTTTTTCTTAGTGAGTTTTCATGGATTGATGCCATCTGAATATCTGTTAACGGATTAAAAACCCACATAAGCAGGCATGACATCGCTGCGATAAAAGCAAATATTCCAATAATATCATAACCAAATACCGGTATTTCAAAACTTATATTAAAAGCATTTATTAATCCCAATATGACCGCTGGAATTAAACAGTATAACCAAATTTTATAAAAAATTGTAGGTATTTTATTATTTGGTAAAGTGATACCAGAGATTTTTTTTGGAATTATAGAAGGTGCAATTTTATCTGAAAAAGGAAGAGAAATATATCCTGTAACTATTCCCATAATCAAAGTAATGGGTAAGATTATTAAAGCAGCTTGAGGTTTAGAAGCGATCAAAATAAAGGCAGCATCACCCATCGTGCTTATTAATGTAGCAAGAACTGAACTAAATGAAACAATACCACGAGAATACATGCTCATAACCATGATAGCTCCACCGCAGCCCGGAATAACTCCTAAAAGAGCACAGATAGGTATTTCTAATTTTGAATTTTTTTTAATATATTCTGGAATATTAAAGTTTTTTTTTTCTAACGTATAAAACATGAGAAGGGTGGCTCCAACAAAAGAAGTGACAGCCACATAAGCATCTATAGAAGAGGCAATTAGCAGTTCCCTAGTTCCTTCAAAAATAAAAATAAGGATAAATAAAAGCAAAACTATAATTTTAGATATACGGAAATACTCTAATCTTTTATGAAATGATAATAACAATTCAGTCATAATTTAGCCATGGCTAAACTTTATAGACTAATCTAATTAAATGTAAAGTACTTTTTATTATTCATATTTAGTAATATATTAAATATCTATGAGCAATTCCAGATATAGCGGTCCAAATCAATACTCTAAAATTAGAACTCAAAATAAAAATGAAATGCTAGAAGATTATGTTGAGACGATTAGTGAATTGATATCATCAAAAGGAGAAGCTCGTAATGCAGATCTAGCTTTACATTTTGGAGTTTCTCAAGCTACTATTAATAAAAATATTAAACGATTGGTTGCTCTAAATTTAGTAACAACTGAGCCGTATAGATCTTCATTCTTAACTGATGAAGGACAAAAATTAGCAGAATCTTCAAAAATTAAACATGAAATTGTTCTAAATTTTTTACTTAGACTCGGAGTTTCAAATAAAGTCGCAGAAGAAGATAGCGAGGGCATTGAGCATCATGTTAGTACAGAGACATTAAATCTTATGAGAAAATTTATAAATAAAAAGTAGAAAACTAATTTATAAAATATTCATAATAAATTTATGTATAAAAAATCCAGCAGCAATTAATAAGATACCAATCAAATAAATAATCCAAAAATTAAATCCTAATTGCTTATACAAAAAAAAAGGTAAAAAAAATAAATAAGATATGGGAACTCCTACGGCTATACTTTTTGCAAACAAAGCAGTTGTTTCTGCATTTTTATGCTCAATATATGAGAGTGCTAGAACTACTAAACTTGCCAATGGAAGAGCTATAATAAATCCAGCTAGTTCTGGCTTTTTACCTGACAGCCAACTAGCAAAAGCGATAATGGTAGCTGCAAAAACGATTTTAAAAATAAATAACAATCTTTATAATTTAGCATGTAAGTTAGTATTATCTAAGTTATTTTTTAATTTTAAAAATTAGTTTTTTTTCTAAAATATTATCTAATAAAAATACAGCTATTGTTAAAAAAATTATAATTGTTAAGGCATGTAAAGAACCAAGCTCTACTGACTCACTTGACGAGTACTGATATAATTCAGTCGCCAAGGTATTGAAATTAAAAGGCCTAAGTAGCAATGTAATAGGTAATTCCTTCATGGTATCAACCATAACCAAAAATATCCCAGCGATTATACTGACTTTAATTTGAGGCAGAATTATTCTCAAGTATGTTGTCGAATATTTTCTACCCATCATTCGAGATGCATCGTCAATAGATTTAGAAACTTTCTCTAAACCTGAATCAATACTATTATTAGATAGAGAGATAAGCCTAATGCTTAAAGCTAAAACTAATCCAATTATAGAAGAGCTTATCAATAAATTATTTAAAAAAAGTAAATCTAATAATTTATCCATACTAATTATAAAATAAATTACTCCAAGAGCTACCACCACTCCCGGTATTGCATAACCCATATTTATTATTTTCTTTAAATATAAAAAAACTTTCTTCTTTGAAAATCTTCCTGAAAAATTAAATATAACAGAAAACACTCCGCAAAGTAACGCAACAATAAAGCCAATCAATAAAGTGTTAAATAGACTTTGGAAAAAATTTTCATAATTTATTTTATAAAAGTTATCTATAAACATAAATAATGTAAATAATACAGGTATAAAATAACCTAATATAATTGGTATTAAACTCATATATAAAGCTAAATTACTTCTGGCTCTTGAAAGCTTATACCTTGTCCAGCCTAAAAATTCATAATTTGAGTTATGAAAATTTTTCTGACCTCTAATTTTTTGTTCTGTAACATATAATAAAATCATCATTATTATGACTACAAAAGATAAGAAAAATGCTGCATTTAAATTATTTAAAATTGAAATATAATTATAAATACCTAAAGATAAGGTATTAAGCCCAAAGAAAGAAGCTACTCCAAAATCATTTATTGTTTCCATTAGTGCTAACGCTAATCCAGCTATTATACCTGGTGCAGACATGGGAATTCCTATTCTAAAAAAACATTCAAAAGGTGATTTACCTATTGTTCTCCCAGCCTCAATGTATCTTGCAGATAGATTAATAATGGAAATTCTTGTTAAAAGATAAACATAAGGAAATAAGGATAAACCTAATATAATAGAACCAAAAAAATAATTTCTAATAGATATTCCTACAAATTCGATACCAGCATAACTTAAAAACTGCGAGATAAAACCGGAGGGCTCTAATATTTCTGCGTAAGTGTAAGCGGAAATATAGCCTGGTACAGCAAGAGGTAAAATAGCCAGAATCTGTATCAACCTTCTTCCTTTAAACTCTGTCATTGTAGTTATCCAAGCTAATGGGACGCTGATCGCAAGCACTATAAAAGTAACAAAGATGATAATAATTAAAGTTCCCGATATATATCTGGATAGATAAATGTTCTCTTCTAGTGTAAATACAGAAATAAATCCTTTTGAAAATATCATGACAATTGGAGTTAAAAAAATAAGCGCTATAGTAAAATTAATTAAATATTTAATACTAAAATATCTCATACTATTATTAAAACTATACAAGTCACTAAAGCTATTGCCATAACTTTATTAAATAAAATAATTTTTTTTTGATCGTGAATGAATTTTTTTAGACCATGACCAATCAAAGCCCAAGTTATTCCACTAGCAATAGTAGAAAAAGCAAAGCAAATAAAAATTAAAAAAAACTCTAATTGATATGTGAATGTGCCCTGAATAAAAAGAGAGGCTGCAGTAATTTGAACCATTACTCCTTTAGGATTAATTATTTGAAAAAAATATACTTGGAAAAATGTGAAAGGCTTATAATTGTTTGAGTCAGTAAAACTTTTAGAATTAAATATTTTATATGCAAGATATAATAAAAAAATAGATGATATAATTTTTATTAACCAAAACAAACTTGGATAAATAAGAAAAATTTTTCCAAGACCAAACAAACAGATTGTTAGCATTGATAAAAATCCAAAAAAAATCCCAAAAATTTGAGGAATTGTCTTATAAAAACCATGCTCTATAGCTGTAGATGATAAGATGATATTATTTGGTCCAGGAGTAAATGCTGTTACATTTGCAAAAATAAAAATAGGTAACATGTAATAAAAGTAATCCAAAGCAATCAGATATTAGACTTATTTGAGAATAATAAAATAGGAGTAAAAGACCACACTCATGGGGAATAAATAGTATTTGTGAGTATAAATATATATATAAATCATTATGATTAATTTATGGCGCTGTGGCGGAATGGTAGACGCGCCGGACTCAAAATCCGGTGAAGGTGACTTTGTGAGAGTTCGAGTCTCTCCAGCGCTACCAAATATAAAAAATAATGGATAAAAAAGAATTTATTAAAACTGTTTCTAAATTTACAACTGGTATTACAATTGTAACTTTAGGAGATAGTAAAAAGGGATTTTATGGCTGTACGATGAATTCATTTACAAGTCTTTCTCTAAATCCACCACAAATTCTATTTTGTGTTGATATTCGAAATGGTTTTATCAAAGAATTTAAAAGGAATACCTTAGTCAATATTAATATCTTATCAGACAAGCAAAAAGATCTATCGAATAAATTTGCTTCTAGCCCCGAATTAAGATGGAAGGATACAAAATTTAAAGTTTCAAAAAACGATGTACCTTTTTTTCAGGATTCATTAGTTGTTATTGAGACTGTAATTGATAAAAAAATATTATCTGGAGATCATTTAATTATAATTTGTGGATTAAGAAAAATAATTCATTTAAAAAAAGGAAACCCTTTAGCCTATTTTGAAGGTAAATACCTAAGTCTCTAAAGGGCATGCAATATATTCATTCTAATGTTCAGGACTTGCATATTACTAAACCATTAGGAATTACAATTGGTAATTTTGATGGATTACACTTAGGCCATCAAAAATTGTTATCAAACCTAATTGAATTTTCGAAAAAGCTTAATTTTTCTTCATGTTTGATAAGTTTTAACCCTCATCCAATTGCATATTTTAAAAAAGATAAAAATTTTCTAATTGATTTAGAGCAAACTAAAATTGAACTTTTAGAAAAAATGGGATTAGATTTTTATGTGTCAATTATTTTTGAAGAACAAATATCAAATTTTACAAATGAAGAATTTGAAAGTAGAGTTTTATCGAGTTGTTTAAATACCAAACTCATTTTATCAGGCCTAGATTTTAAATATGGCAAAAATAGATCTGGCAATATCTCAACTCTAAAAAATTTCTCCTTAAAAAATGATATTGATTTTAATACAGAGGAAGAAGTAATAGCCAAAAATTTTCCTGATAAAATATCATCTACTACTATTAGAAATTTAATTAGAGAGGGCAATGTTAAATTAGCCAATAAAATGCTTGGAAGAAAATTTGAGATAATAGGTACAGTAATTAAAGGAGATCAAAGAGGGAGAACTATTGGCGTTCCAACAGCCAATCTTCAATACAATGATCTTCAGGTTGAATTAAGTAAAGGTGTCTATGCTGTACGAGTTATTGTAAATAATAAAATCTATAGGGGCATAGCTAATTATGGAATTAGACCAACTTTTAATCAAGATATACCTTTAGTTGAAGTCCACATATTTGATTTTAATGAGGATATATATGGTAAGGAAATTAAAGTTCAATTTCAGGAAAAGACTAGAGAAGAAATTAAATTTGAAGGCATAGAAGAGTTGTTAAAACAAATAAAAACAGATATCTCTATGGCTAGAGAGATTTTAAAAAATGGAAATTAAAGATTCTATACTTCTGCCTAAAACAGAATTTTCTATGAAGGCAAACCTTCCTGAGAAAGAGCCAAAAATACTAGATAAATGGTATAAAGATAATCTTTATGGCGAACTCAGAAGCCAGTCCAAAGATAAAGAAAAATTTATTCTTCACGATGGACCTCCCTATGCTAATGGGCATCTCCATATGGGCCATGCTTTAAATAAAATTCTTAAAGATGTTATTATTAAATACCAACAAATTTCAAATAAAAATTCTGTATATGTTCCTGGGTGGGATTGTCATGGGTTGCCTATTGAATGGAAAATTGAAGAACAATATAGGTCTAAAAAATTAAATAAAGATGATGTGCCTATTTTAGAATTTAGAAATGAATGTAGGGAATTTGCTAAAGGCTGGATAGATATCCAGAAGGAAGAATTTAAAAGATTAGGTGTTATTGGTGATTGGGATAATCCTTATACAACAATGAATTTTAAGTCTGAGGCTCAGATTGTTAGAGAGCTTGGCAAGTTTTTAGAAAATGGTGGATTATATAAGGGTCATAGACCAGTATTATGGTCTGTTGTTGAAAAGACGGCTTTAGCAGATGCCGAAGTTGAATATCATGAACATAAGTCGACTACAATTTATGCAAAATTTCCTATAGCAAATACTGATATTGAAAAAATAAAAGATCACTCCATTGTCATTTGGACAACAACTCCATGGACAATACCGGGCAATAGGGCTTTAGCTGTTCATGAAGATATCAAATATGCATCACTAAACATCCATCATAAAAATCTTAATGAAAATATTTTAATTGCAGAAGATCTGATTGAAATTTTTTTAAAAGAAAATGAAATTTCAAAATCAAATTTAAATTTTTTGATTACTGGAAAAGAACTACTTAAAACAAATTGTTACCACACTTTATATAAATCTGGTTATGATTTCATAGTGCCAATACTTCATGGTGATTTCGTAACAACTGACCAGGGTACAGGTATTGTTCATATTTGCCCGGTCCATGGCATGGACGATTTTATCCTAGGTAAGAAACATGATTTAGAATTGCCGATGACTATTGATGAAGCTGGTATTTACTATGAACACATTCCAGTGTTTGCAGGCAAACATATATTTAAAGTTGATCCTGAGGTATGTGATGAAATTGCAAAGTGCGATAATTTAATTTCAAAGGGAGTTCTTCTTCATAGTTATCCTCACTCTTGGAGGTCAAAGGCACCCCTAGTTTATAAAAATACATCCCAATGGTTCATTTCCATGGATACTAATGATTTGAGAAAAAAAGCATTAAAAGCAATAGACGATACAAATTTTTTTCCTCAGCAAGGTCAGAATAGACTAAGGACTATGATAACAGATCGACCTGATTGGTGTGTATCTAGACAAAGAGTATGGGGAGTTCCTCTGCCAATTTTTGTTAATAAAAAATCAGGGGAACCGTTAAGAGACCCAATTATTATTGAAAGAATTGCAAAAATTTATGAATTAGAAGGTGGCGATGCTTGGTTTAATTCTAATCCATCTCGATTTTTGAGCCCCGAATATAATGAAGTAGATTTTGAACAAGTGAAAGATGTTGTAGAAGTTTGGTTTGATAGCGGATCTACCCATGCATATGTATTAGAAGACAGAGATGATCTGGAATCGCCTGCAACAATGTACCTAGAAGGCTCCGATCAATTTAGAGGATTCTTCCATTCCTCTTTACTTGAATCTTGTGGAACGAGAGGAAGAGCTCCTTTTAAAACAGTTCTCTCGCATGGTTTTGTAGTTGATGGCAAAGGTAGAAAGATGTCTAAATCAATTGGAAATGTCATTTCTCCTGATGAAATTATAAATAAATACGGAGCTGATATTTTAAGAATTTGGGTTATTGCTTCTGACTATTCAGAAGATATTAGACTAGATAATACGATTCTTAATTATCAAATCGACTCTTATAGAAAGGTTAGAAATACATTCAGGTTTCTTCTAGGAAATTTAAATAATTTTAACATTGATCAAATAGTTGAAGTTTCTGAAATGCCGGAACTAGAAAGATATATGTTTTCTCGATTATCTAAAATGCATTCAGAGCTAAAAAATTGCATGTTGGCGCACGATTATCATTCTATTTATGTAAAATTATTAAATTTTTGCACTTTAGAGCTATCTGCCTTTTATTTTGATATTAGGAAAGACAGTTTGTATTGTGATCCTCAAGGCAGTTTAAAAAGAAAATCTGCAGTTACATGTCTTCATTTTATATTTGAATTTTTAGCAAAATGGTTTTCACCAATTTTATCTTTTACAACTGAAGAAGCTTGGGAACTTAGGCTCTATAACAATAACAAAAGTATTCATTTGCAAACCTTCAATGAGGACGATTATGCTTATTATGATGAAAAATTAGAAAAAAAATGGGTCGATATAAGGGAAATTAGAAAAACAGTGACTTCAGCATTAGAAATAAAAAGAAATGAAAAGCTCATTGGCTCAAGCCTTCAGGCGCAAGTCGTTATTTTTTTAGAATCAGAAATATTAAATAATGTTAAAAATATCGATCTTTCAGAATTAAGTATCGTCAGTAATTTTAAAATTAAAGAAATGGATGAAAAAAATTCTTCAGCGCTATCATTTGATGATCCTAGGGTATTTGTCGATGTTGAAATTGCCCCTGGATTAAAATGTCAAAGATGTTGGACAGTTAAAGAAGAAGTAACAAACAATAGCCTTCAAATGTGCGATAGATGTGATAATGTTTGGAAATCAGTTAGTAAATAAAAATTTTAAAATAGTTAAAATTTTATTAGTTTTACTTTTAATTTTTTTAGATCAAATAACAAAATTTTACATAGAGGGTAACTTCACTTTATATGAATCTCTATTTATCAACAACTTTTTCAGTATAACATTTGTTGTAAATTATGGGTTTGCTTTTGGTTTTTTAAATAATCCGGATTCAAATCAAATTATAATAACTTTATTACTCTCCATAATAATTTTGTATATTTCCTCTCTAATGTTTACCAATAAAGATAAAATTATTAGTTTAAGTTTTATGGCAATAACAGCTGGAGCAGTAGGTAATGTTATTGATAGGGTTTTAAGAGGCTATGTTGTTGATTTTTTAGATTTTAATATCTTCAACTATCATTGGCCTGCTTTTAATTTAGCTGATAGTTACATTTCTATTGGCTTTATAATGATTATGATTAGTATTGTGTTAGGAAAAAAAATCTAATGGGAAAATTAATTTTAATTATAGGTTTAGTCATATTGGTTACAGGCTGCCAAAGAGGAAAACTAAACGAATTATCTGTGGATTTTAATAAAAGTCTGATTATACCGCCCATATATGATTTACCTGCTCCTGGCTCTGAGAACTTAGAAGATGAAAATGTTCTCAATGCTCTAGTGCTAGGATCAAATAACCAAACTTCTTTAAATAAAAATTTGGTTAGTGGTATACTTTCTAAAACTACTACTTCGGATACAAATATTAATATAAGAGATCAAATTGATTATGATATGGGATATAAGAGTGAAGAAGGCTTCTTCTCATGGCTATTAAAAGGTAAAAGTATGAGAGAGAAAAATAAAAAATCATCAGATACTGTCGATGCCTTTAAAGAAAAATCAGATCAAAATACTGATTAAAAATGAAATTATCTGTTAGTAATAATTTAAATATAGATCCTTCTATTTTAAAAAATTTTAAAAATAAAGATTTTTTCTTTAACGAATTTGAAAAAAATCATTTTTTTCTCCCTTTTTTAGATAAGGACTACTATAAAAAATATAATTTCAAAAAATTAGTTCATAAAAAAAATAGAGTACATGTTTTTGGAATGGGCGGGTCTTCATTAAGTTCTAAGTTACTCATTCAGTTTCTTAATCCCAAAGAACTAGATTCAAAAATCTTTATATATGATAATCCGTATGATGAGTTGATAGAAAAAAATCTAACTAATCACAGCATAACAAGTCATGATAAGTTCATTTTTATTTCAAAATCAGGTAAAACTGCCGAAACAAAATATTTCTTAAATTATGTAGAAAAATATTTAATAAAAATTAAAAATAAAAATTTTCAAAATAATTTTTTATTTATTACTGAAAATACTGATAATTATTTAAGAAATTATGGAGTAAAAAATAATATAATTTGCATTGATCATGATCCAGATATAGGAGGAAGATTTAGTATTTTTTCCGTTACTGGCTATCTTCCTTTATTGTTAATAGGATATTCTCTTCCAAAATTAGTTAAAGGTGCTCTTGACGCTTTTAATGATATAAAGAAAGAAAAATCAAAAATTGGTAAATTTTTATTAGATTTTTATTTATCTCAGAGAAATAATAAATCTAATATGCTAATTGGTTTTTCTTATAATCAAAAATTAACCGCGATAAATGAATGGTATAGACAGATTTTTGCGGAAAGCTTAGGTAAACATAATAAGTCTATTACTTATATTTCATCTTTAGGTCCTATTGATCAGCACAGCCAATTTCAATTATACATAGATGGACCGAAAGATAAGAGCTATATTTTTTTTGACTTAATTAGTAAGGATAAAACTATTCTAAAAAAATTATTTAATGGCGCTATTAAAACCCTCAAAGAAAAAGATAATTTAGTTAGCTCTATATCAATTACCAATAATTACAAAAGTTATAATAAGTTAATTATTTTGTTAATTTTTGATGTTTTTTTAAGATCTAAAGTTGAAAATATTAACTTTTTAGATCAACCCGCTGTAGAGATTTTAAAAAAGAATACGAAAATTTAATAAATGGATAAATTAATTTTATTTTTTAAGGCTAAATCTTTTTTTCATTTATTTATTATTTTTATTATTTTTGGAATTAGTGGTAGCTTGTCAGTTTTTATTTCTGGACCTTTAATAGATTACTTAAATATTGAATCATTTATTCCTTACTACCCTCTATACTTAATAGTTAGAATACTGATTATTTTTCCTATCTATCAGTTTGTTTTAATTGTAATTGGTTCATTATTTGGACAATATAAGTACTTTTTTGAATTTGAAAAAAAAATGCTTAAACGTTTAAAAATTTTTTAAGGTTTATTGATTCATAAAATCCAATAGATTTATTTTTATAATTTTTTAAATGAATAGAATCTACTTCCTTGAAAATTTTATAATTAGTTTCAGATATAATAATCGCATTGTCTTTAATTTTATCAATATGATTTAATATAATTGTCTCCAGTTTCATTTCATAAGGAGGGTCGTAGTAGATAATATCAAAATCATTCCATGGTATTTCGTTAGTTGAATCGATTAAGTCTGCACTACTAAAATCATAACTTAAATTTTTATTTTTATTTAAAAACGCTGATATGATACGTATCTGCTCATTATCAATATCGTTAAAATGGCAATGTTTAAAACCTCTTGAGAGTGCTTCGATCCCAATCGATCCTGATCCGCAATATATATCTGCAAAAACACTATCCTTAGGTAATTTATTTATAGATGGATTATGCATGATGATATTAAAAATATCTTCTCTAATTCTTGATAATGTCGGTCTAAAATTTATTTTTTTTTTAATTTCAATATTTTTTCCCTTTAGATTTCCAGATATTACTCTCATTAGATTATAATTTCTTTATATCCGCCTATAGGTATTCCTTTTAAGTGATATTGACCAAAATTGATCCGTTTTAAACTGTCGACTCTTAAATTAAATATCTCACATATTTTTCTAATCTCTCTATTTTTACCTTCGTGTAATTCAAAAATTAAAGTATTTGTGTTTTTATTTTGAGAAAGTAGTTTTATATTTGGTTTTTTATAAACAAGTTCTCCATAAATCTTTTGATTCATAGAGTTAATTTTTTTAGCATCAATATTACCCACAACTTTGACTACATATCTTCTTGTTATATTATTTTGTGGATTTTCTAATTCTCTTTTATATTTTTTATTATTAGTAAGTATGAGTAAGCCTTCTGTATTATAATCTAGTCTTCCAACATAATGAAATTCATGAAATTTTTTGGGTAAATAATAATATATTGTTTTTCTTTCTTTTTCATCATTTTGAGTTGTAATACAACCTTTAGGCTTATTGAAAATTAATAATTTTATTTTAGATTTACTAATATCTTTTTTGACTGATATAAATTGTGTTTCAAGCACTTTTATAAAAGGTCTTTTTTCTTCAATTTCATTTATAAATATTTGTCCTTCTTTAATAATTTCTTCCGCTCTTTTACGTGAGATTTTAAATTCTTCAGATACTTTTTTACTTAATGTTATGTGAGGCATGTTTTATAAAGTCTTTTATTATAGTTTCATCTAATTTGGTAATTAAAAATTCTGGATGCCATTGAATGCCTATACAGTAGGGGTGTACTTTGTGGCTAAATGCTTCAATTATCCCATCTGGCGATATAGCATTAATTTCTAAATTTTTTCCAATACAATCAACTGCTTGATGATGAGCGCTATTAACTTTATTTAATCTTTTTTTATAAATGCTATTTAAATATGTTCCTTTTATTATTTCTATTTCATGCCCTGTTTCATTTCTGGGATTAGGCTGTTCATGTTTAATTTTACTTTTTATATCTTGAATAAGTGTGCCTCCGTCAAAAACATTTATAAGCTGTGCCCCACCACATATTCCCATTATAGGCTTATTTAATTTATAAAATTTTTTAAGTAAATTGATTTCGTAATGAGTTCTTTCTGATTTTAGTTTAATTTTAGTTGTCTTAATTTTTTGGCCAAAATACTTAGGGTCGATGTCAAAATTACCACCTGTGATAACTAGCCCATCTATGAGATTTAGATCAATATTATTCTTACTAATAGGTAAAATAATACAGCTAGCTCCATATTTTTCACATGATTTTATATAATTCTCTCTTATTGCAAACCAAGGATATTTTGAATAACTTTTATTTTTATTTTCATAATCTGTTGTTATTCCAATAATTGGTTTATTATATTTATTCATTGGATATTAGATTAACAGAATTTTTTAAAATTGTATTGCAACAATGCGAATTAGCTATTACAGAAAATGAGATACCTATTGCGGCATTAGTTTATGATCCGATAGATTTTAAAATCATAGCATATGATCATAATAGAGAACTCTCTTCTTATGACCCAACTGCTCATGCTGAAATATTAGCCATTAGAATGTCGTGTAATATTTTAAAACAAAAGCGGCTAGATGGTTATTGTATGATAGTGAGTGTTGCTCCCTGTTTTCTATGTTTGGAGGCTATTAAATCAGCTAGAATAAAAGAAGTTCATTATCTTTATCCTAATGATAATCCAGAAAGAAAAAATATCAGCAAAACTGTAATGATCAAACATGAGTGGAAAGGTGAAAATTTACTAAAAAAATTCTTTAAAGAAAAAAGACTAAAGTAATAACCCTATATCTGGCCTATAATATTTTTCTTTCCAGTTAATTTTTTCAGCTACCTCGTAAACTTTATTTCTGCAATCTATATAATTATTTCCTGATGCCACTATCGATAAAACTCTTCCTCCATTTGTTTTAACCAATCCTTTGTCATAATATGTGGCTGCATGAAAGATAAATAAATCTTCTTCTTTATCAAATTCTTCTAAATTATTTATTATTGTGTCTTTGGGGTAGTCATCAGGATAGCCTTTAGTTGCTAAAATTAAGCAAATAGATTTTTTAATATCGCTAAATTTGATTTCTGAATATGCGAGATTATTCGTAGCTACTGAATGAGCTGCTGATAAAAAATCTGACTTAAGTCTCATTGAAATACTTTGAATCTCGGGATCACCAAATCTTGTATTGTACTCCAGAAGTTTTGGTTCTCCGGTTATTTTATCCACCATGATACCTAAAAATAATACACCTTTAAATTCAAGTAATTCTTCTTGAATGCCGCGTATGCTTTTATTAACAATATTGTCTATTATCTTTTTTTCTAATGATTCATTTAAGATGGGGGCAGGGCTGACAGTTCCCATACCTCCGGTATTAGGACCAGTATCTCCTTCTCCTATTCTTTTGTAATCTTGAGCTGAACTGAAAGTTTGGTAACTTTTATCATCTAGTAAAATAAAATAACTTAATTCTTTTCCTTCTAAGTACTCTTCAATAATTATTTTATTATTATTTGAAAATATTTGATTTATAAATATTTTTCTACACGCATCTTTTGCTTCTTCACTATTTTCACAAACAAAAACACCTTTCCCTGCTGCCAACCCATCGTATTTAACAACTATTTTCCCAGGTCTTGAATTAATAAAAGCTATTGAGTCATCAATATTATCAAACGTTTCAGAGTAAGCTGTCGCTATATCGTATTTTTTACAAAATGTTTTCATGAAATCTTTTGAGGATTCTAGCTGAGCCCCAAGTTTGCCTGGACCAAAAACTGCTATCTTTTGCTTCCTTAGATCGTCCGCTAGACCTTCGGCCAGATACTTTTCAGGACCAATGATAACCAAATCGGGTTTATTTTTTTTACAATAAATTAGTATTTCTTCAGAAGTATTGAGATTGATGCAATTAGCTATTTTTCCAATTCCATAGTTGCCAGGAATGCAAATTAAACTATCACATAGTTCAGATTTATTAATTAGCCTACATAATGCATGTTCTCTTGCTCCTGAGCCAATAACGAATACAATCATTAAAAATAAATATACATTAAAAATGAAAAATATTCCTGAATATACTGTCACGCAACTAAATCTAGATATTAAAAATGTCTTAGAAAAATCATTTGAATACGTCAGTGTGATAGGAGAGTGTGGTCCTATAACAATTCCTAAATCTGGTCACGCTTATTTTTCTATAAAGGAGAATGATGAAGTACTTTCTTGTATCTGCTGGAAAGGAAATCTTGAAAGATTAGATATAAAAATTGAAGAAGGTGTTGAGTATAATTTCTTTGGTAGAATTACTTCTTTTGCAAAGTTTGGTAGATCTGGATATCAGCTTATTATTGATCAAATAGAATTTAGCGGAGAGGGGTCAATTTTAAAGTTAATTGAAGATAGGAGAAAATATTTTGATAAACTTGGATATTTTGATCCTAAGGTAAAAATGCCTATACCAAAATATCCAGGATGTATTGCTGTTATAACTTCCCCAACAGGATCTGTTATTAGAGATATTATACAAAGAGTAACTTCTAGATACCCACTAACAAAATTACTTATATGTCCTATTACGGTTCAAGGAAAAAGTTCACATATAGAAATTATTGAATATCTAAATTTATTATCTGATCAAAAATTAGTTCAAAAACCTTCATTAGTAATATTTGCAAGGGGTGGTGGTAGTTTAGAGGAAATGATGCCTTTCAATGAGCCAGAATTGATTGAAAATGTTTTTAAATTTAAGATTCCAAGTATTTCCGCAATTGGTCATGAAACAGATTTTACTTTATTGGATTATGTTGCTGATTTGAGGGCACCCACACCAAGTGCTGCAGCAGAAATGGCAACACCAGATCAAAACCAAATTTATGAAAATCTAGAAAGAAAACATTCTCATTTTAATAAATCTATAAAAATCATTATTAAGAATTACACCTATAGGACTAAGTCTTTTAAAGACAGCATCAATGTCTCCATTCAAAAAATTTTTACGTGGCAAGAAAGAGTAAGTAAATTAATTAATAGTCAGATTAATAACTATCAAAATGTTATTAATTTAAAAAAAGAAAAAATACAAACTCCATTTAATTCTATAAATCAAAATAATCCTTATTATAAAATTAAGGAAAAAACTAATTACTTGAATAATTACGCTTCATTTTTAAATAAAATAATTTCAACTAATTTTGATCAATATCTAAAAAGAATTTCTTTTCAAGAGAGAATTATTAAGAATTCTTCAATGGAAAAAAATCTTAGCAAAGGCTATTCTCTTATATTGAATAATAAAAAATTAGTTAAAAATAGAAATGAATTAAAAAATCTCAAAACTTTTACTGTTAAATTTAAAGACGGTGATATGGAAATAGAGAAGAAATGATTGTTACCACCTTTTATGCGCCCACAACCATTGACTTGGATCTTCAATAATCCATTTTTCAATATGTTCACTATATATTTGTTGAGTTAGTTCAACTTCAGTTTTATTCTTAAATTCATTATATAAAATGGGTTTATCTATAATAATCTCAAAATTATCATTTGTGATCCTTTTTGATCTAATTGGACAAATGGTAGTTTGATATTTTAAAGCTAAAGCTGCAAATCCAGTATTTGTATTTGCTGGATTATTGAAAAAATTAATTTTGCTCCCACTATTATCTTTCTGATCAATTAGGATGGCCAGACACTCATTATTCTTTAATGCTTTAATCATATGCTTAGCACTTTCTTTACCCTTTTTATAGAAATATGCCTTAGGCATTTTTCTTATTTTTTGAATTTCATTATTAATTAGTTTGTTATTTGCCTGCCTATAGACAGAGTGTAACTTAAACCCATAATCCAATAAAAAATTCCTGGTTATTTCCCAATTCCCATAGTGTGCTGACACAAAAAGATAAGATTTTTTTTTATTTATAATTTCTTTTAAATATTCATCATTAATTATTATCAGTTTATTTTTATTAAATTTATTCAAATTGATAAATTCAAAAAAAGTTTTTCCTGTTTGTTCAAGATTTCTTATTGCAAAAGATTTAATTTTTTCTTCATCTTTATATATTAATTTCATATTTGATTTAATAATTTGATGATATTTAGTTACAGGACCTATTTTTTTAAACAGGTAACCTCCTACAAGAGATGCATTATTAAATCCTATAAAGTTGAGTAATATTTTTACCAATTTAAATGATAAATATAGCAATAAATCTATAAAGAATTTAATCAATATTTTTTTGAATCTCTTTAAAGAGATCTGCATCATTATTTACTATAATTTGACCTTTAATAAAATCAATTGATTTTTTAAAATCATTTGGAATTCTAATATGATCTTTTTCAGTTGTTATTAAATGAGCATCTAGACTATTGGCCTCTTCTAATAAGCTATAAATATCTTCTAATGAGTATTTATGATGGTCTGGGTAATCAATTGTTTTTACTATATCAAATCCATAATTGCCAAGTTGATCAAAAAATTTTTTATTAAATCCTAAGCCCGCAAATGCAATTATTTTTTTTTGTAAAAGAGGATGATTTTCTTCTAATTTATATTTAGCAAAACTTTTATATTTATCTTTAAATTCAATCTGTGTTTCATCTTCATTGATTTGAAAAATTATTGAACATTTGGAAACAGCTTTTTTAATATTTTCTCTAAGTGGTCCCGCAGGAACTAATAATTTATTACCAAACTTTTGTATACCGTCATAAACATAAATTGAAAAATCTTTAAAAACACTTGTAGTTTGTAAGCCATCATCAAGAACTATTATATTAGCACCATTTTTCTCGGCTAGTTTGCATCCTAAGTATCGATTTTTAGCTACCCAAGTTGGATGATAGGCAGACATCATTAATGCTTCATCTCCAACTTTATAATAGTCGAGTCCACTAGTCACTTGGATTGCATTTGTATAATTACCACCATAACCCCTAGAAACAATATGGGGATTAAAGCCCATCTGTTTTAGTAAATTACATATAAATATTACAGTTGGAGTTTTGCCTGATCCTCCAATAATTGCGCTTCCTATGCTAACTACAGGAATATTTACTTTTTTTTTAATTGTTAAATTAATTTTTAAAAAACTTCCAATTATCCAAATTATATTAAGAGGAAGAAGTATTAATGAAAATATACTTAAATTTTCTTTATACCAAAATTTAGGCGCTTTAATCATGTTTAATGCTGTTTGTAATTTTTTTTAATTCTTCTTTTTTTTGTATAAATAAATTATTAACTCTGTCCATATCTAGTAAATTATTTTTTTTCATAATTTCATTTATTAAGGTAGCCATCAAATTATGGTCAATTTTTTTAAATACTCCACATAATTTTTTGGTTTCAAGCTCATTGTAAATTGAGGTAAAGTTATTATTATAAGGGCCAGACAAAATATATGAACCGCATGAAAGAGCTTCTAATGGACTTTGTCCACCATGTCTGAAAAGAGAACCCCCCATAAATGTTACTTTAGAAATAAAATGAAATTTTTTATTTTTACCCATTTCTTCTATAATTATGATTTTCTCTAAAGGAATTTTTTCTTTTAATAATTTGTCATTTAATAATGTAATATATTGAGGGTGTCTTGGTATTAAAAATATTTTATCAATATCATCAAATTTAATTTTGCTAATAATTTTGATAATATTTTTATATTCCTGATGATGTATGCTGGCAAAACATAAATTTTTATTTTTTATTGTTTGAATATTTAACTTTTGATAAAATTTTAAGTTTCCAGAAAAAAAAACTTCTCTTTTTAGTAAAATTTCAAATCTGTTTTTATCAACTAAACTTGAAGCATAGACTTGCTCATATATAGATCCTATGTCTTTTATGAAAGCAGATACTCTGTTCCATCTTATAAAGCTTTTTTCTGATATTCTTGCATTAACTAAATAAGTTTGAATTTTTCTTGACCTTAGACCATGCAGGTAATTTGGCCAAATTTCAGAGTCAATCCAAATAAATTTATGAGTTTTATATTTTGATAAAAATATATTTACAAGAGGGTAAAAGTCATAAGTTAAAAAACAAATTTTATATTGACTATATTTATCAATAGCTAATTTATAAGCACTTAAAGTACTGCAAGTAATAAGTATTTTTTTATTTTCAGATATTTCCTTAATTAAAAAATTAATTGAGTTTAATTCACCAACGCTTGCTACATGAATTATATAGTCATAATTTTCTTTTTTTCCAAAAACTAATAACTTTTGAGAAAATGAATTAAAATTTTCTTTTTTTAATATAATTCTAAAAATAAAAAAAATTAAAATAAAAGGAAAAGCAATGATATGAATAAAATTATAAATTAATATGTTCATTAACTATTCTTATCCCTTCGTTGAGTCTTTCTTTGATTTCCTTATTAAATTCCTCTTCATTAAATTTTCTATAGTCAATAATTTCACCCCAATAAAAAAAACCCTTACTAAATGGCATAGGAATTCTTAATTTATCCCAAGTTTTAATTATAATTTTTTTATTAGTTTTAAATGTTAAGGAAATTACATTCGCATCAAGTTTCTTTACTAAATTATAAATATTACTATTTATTTCATTTGCTGGCCCATGAGGAGCATCTGGTGTAATAAAAATACAGTCATTATTTTTGCCAATTTCTATTATTTTTCTAAGAATATTAGTTGGTCTCTTCGAAGATCTTTCTAAAGAAATAAATCCAAATCTCTTTTGAATCTTTCTACTAAGTTGACTGTCAGGATGATCTGACACTATATTGTAAACCTTTTTTTTTAATTTCCACGAATATGGAATTCCTATTATTTGATTATGCCACATTAGAATAATGAGAGGTTTTTTTTGTGAGGTGGCACTTATAATAGCTTTACGATTAATAGTTTTCCAACTGCTTAATTTTTTTATTAAAATTATAATTAAATATATTTTATATGCGACTATACTTTGTACCCATCTAATTCTAGTAAATTTTTTTAACACTAATGTTTTTTTTGTTTTTCGTATAATTTGTAATATTCACCCTTTTTTTCCATAAGTTTTTGGTGGGTTCCTACTTCTTTAATCGTGCCATTAGCTACATAAACAATTTTATTAAATTCTTGTATGGTTGACAACCTGTGAGCCACAACGATTAATGTCTTATCCTTAATTTTATTAATATTGTCAAAAATTTTAGCTTCAGTTTTCAAATCAAGATTAGATGAAGGTTCATCCAAAAGTAAGACATCTGTTTCTTGTATTAAAGATCTTGCTATTGCTAACCTTTGTCTTTGTCCGCCTGATAGTTTCATACCATTTTCACCAATTTCGGTCTCTAGTTTATCTTTAAGTTTATTTGTAAAATCGCTTACACACGCCAAATCTGCCATTTCATCTATTTTATAATTATTTGCCTTAGAGTTGTATTTAATATTTTCCGCAATAGTACCGTCAAATAGTACTGTTTCTTGACTAACTAGACTAAAGAAATTTCTTAAATTTTTTAATTTCAAATCTTTTGTACTAACTGCATTCAAAAAGATACCACCTTTATCTATATCGAATAATCTAATAATAAGTGCCAGTAAAGTTGTTTTACCTGAGCCTGATGGACCTACAAACGCGACTCTATCATTTTTGATAATTTCAAAATTAAAATTATTTATTATATTTTCTTCATGATTTTTATATTTAAAGAATACATTTTTAAAAATCAATTTTTCAAATTTTACTTTAATATTTTTATCTCCATCATTGATTTCAATTTTATGGTCTATTAACCAAAATATTCTTGACGCGGCACCTAATCCTGTTTGAAGCGTTACATTTAGATTTATTAAACTTTTAAGAGGTTGATAGGCTAGCATTAAGCTTACTAAAAAACTTGTGAGTTGTCCCGCTGTCATACCTTCACTAATTACAAACACTCCCCCACCAAAAATAGCAAGACTGGCTGCAAAAGCCCCTAAAGTTTCTGTAAATGGTCTAGCTCTGGCAATTACCTTTTCTTGTTTGAAATTCAAATGCCTTACATTTTCAATTTCTTTTGATGACTTTTGAATTTCATAATCTTCTGCATTAAAAGATTTCACATGTTTCGCTCCCCTAAAAATTTCTTCTAAAATTGAAGCTAATTCTCCTACTTGATGTTGTAAATTGGTTGTAATATTTCTAACTTTTTTTCCTAAGACTCGGATTGGAATTGAGGCCAGAGGAAAAACTATTAATGATATGATTGATAACTTCCAGTTTTGATAAAACATATTACCTAATAGTACAAATAAGGTTAAACTATCTTTTATCAAAGAAGTGTAGGTACTAGCCATAGCTCCGTTAAGGTAGTACGTATCGGTTGTAATTCTAGTTATCAAAGAACCGGTTTTATTTTCTAAAAAAAAATTATAGTGAAGATTTATTATTCTATGAAAAACTTGAACTCTCAATTGCTCAATAATTCTTTGACTCATATAAGATAATGAAGTTACTTGAACATAACTGCATAAGCCTTTTATAATTCCAGTAATAAGTATTGCTACTGGTATAAAGTAAAGATAAAACATATTTTTGTTGATCAGCACTTCATCAAGAGCAGGTTGAACCAACCATGCATGAAAACCAGTGCAAGCTGCAGCAATAATCATACACATTATTGATATAAAAAGTTTAAATTTATAATTTAAAAAATATTTAGAGATTCTAAAGAAGTTTTTTCTATTTTCAGACATTAATTAAGTTATTTCCAATCATTAGAGATATTAAAATAATGGCTCCATAAGCATTACTCCTTTTAAAAAAATTTAAAGAATTCAGCACAGAATTTTTCCATATAAAATTTATATCAAAAAGCATAACAGCACCTAATGAACTTACTAATATAAAATAATAATAGCTATAACTGAAATAATTTCCCAATATTATCAATAGAATAAATTGTGTAATAATTAGAAGATTTAGTATAATTATTTTATTGGATCCAAAAAATATTGAAGAAGAGTAAATTCCAATTTTTTTATCATCCTCCTCATCCATGGTTGCGTAAACGGTGTCATAAATAACCGTCCAGATAACACAAGAAACATAAAGTAGAAGTATTTCATTGAATGGAACTGTAAAACCAGAGGATGACCACCCTATAAATACACCCCAATTATAGATTAACCCAAGTATAAGTTGCGGTAGAAAAAATTTTTTTTTAGCGAGGGGATATAAAAAAACTAATGGAAGTATAATTATTCCGAGGATAATGCTTTCTAAGTTGAATTGTATTAAAATTAAAAAACCAAAAAATAAAAGAATAGCTAAGCATATGAAAGCTTTTAATAAACTTATTTCACCAGATGCAATAGGTCGATTCTGAGTCCTCTCTATTTGAATATCAATATTTCTATCCCATAAGTCATTAATAATACAGCCTGCTGATCTCATAATTATTGACCCTAAAAGAAAAAAAGAAATGGTAAATAAAAAATCAAAGTTAATTTTTGATGAAACTGACAAACCAAAACTAACCGGATAAAATAGCAACATAAATCCTATAGGCCTATCCAGTCTAAATAAAAGAATATATTTATGAAGAGCTAGTGGTAAAAGCTTAAATATTATTTTATTCTTGTTAATATCAATCATGAAGAGAATTTATATTAATAATAAACTAGAGAAAAATTTAATCCATCAATTAGATTATGATCAATTTATCCATTTATCAAAGGCAGTAAGACTCAAGGCAAAAGATGAATTACTGCTTTTTAATAATTTTGATGGTGAATGGCTTGCTACAATTGAGAAAATAGGCAAAAAACAAATCGAAGTTAAGTGCGTAAGTAAATTTTCTGATCCTAAGCCAGTACCTAATATTGATCTTTTATTTTCTCCTATTAAGTATCAAAACTCTGAAACAATTATCAGACAAGGTACGGAAATTGGAATAAGAAAATTTTATCCAACTATTTTTTCTAGAACGATTGTAGATAAGGTAAATATGAAAAAGTTTAATACCTATGCTCTTAGCGCCTCACAACAATCAGGAAGAACTCAAATACCTGAAATAAATAAAATTTCTAAAATTGAATACCAAAAAGACATATTAAATAATAAAAATATTTTAATGTTTGATGAAAATTTAGAGGGAAAAAAATTGGGAAAAATCAGTATCAACTTAAATCAAGATATTTTAATTATTATTGGCCCTGAAGGGGGTTTTTCAGATAGAGAGAGAATGCTTATAGCTTCTTTTTCAAAAAGCTTTCATGTTTTAAAAATAGGATCTAGGATTTTAAAGGCTGATACGGCTGTAGTTTCCGCTTTAAGTTTAGTTTTTCACTATTTTGACCGCGATTAAATGTTCTAAGCGACAACCTGTCAATATACTGACACTTACTATTGAATAATATGTCCTCATGAAATTTTTATTATTTATATTCTCTAGCTTAGTCCCATCTACATTATGGGCAGACTTTCCAAAAGCTTGGCAATTTGGATTCCAAGACCCGGCAACAGATTTAATGGGAAAAGTTATTTCTCTCCATCATGGCATTTCAATAGTAATGGCCGGAGTAACTTTATTTGTTTTAATTCTTTTATTTTATGTCTCTTATAGATTTAGTGCTAAAAGAAATCCTAATCCCTCCACTACAACACATAATACAGTCATTGAAGTTCTTTGGACAGCTATTCCAGTAATTATATTAATTATTATGGCTATTCCATCTTTTAAACTTCTTTATGAGCAAGAGAAAATAGAAGACTATGAAATGACAGTAAAGATAATTGGTCATCAGTGGTATTGGGAATATGAATATCCGGATTATGGAAACTTTTATTTTGAAAGCTATATGGTCCCAGAAGAAGAATTAAAGAAAGACGACATTAGACTTTTGACAGTGGATAATCCTTTAGTGATCCCTGCTAATACAAATATTCAAATATTAATTACAGCGGGAGACGTACTGCATAGTTGGGCTGTACCTTCAATGGGACTTAAAACAGATGCAGTCCCTGGTAGGTTAAATGAAACCTGGGTTAATGTAAAAGAACCTGGAACATATCGTGGACAATGTTCAGAAATTTGCGGGACTGGACATGGTTTTATGCCTACAGTAGTAAAAGTTTTGCCAAAAGAAGAATTTTTAGCATGGGTTGAACAGGCTAAAAATTCATATGCGATCAATGATGAGATTACTAATGATCCAGAAGAGTTAAAATTAACTAAAAATATTGAGTTACCTAAAGGAGCAGATACATTATGACCACAACAACCGATTCACTAGATCATCATGAAGATCATAAACCTAATTTTTTTGTTAGATGGTTTTTTTCAACTAATCATAAAGATATAGGTACTCTGTATTTTATTTATGCAATCCTGGCGGGAATAGTAGGCGCTCTTCTATCAGTGGTCATGCGAATGGAATTATCATCTCCCGGCCTAAGCATTGTTGCTGATGGGCAAATGTGGAATGTTATTATTACTGCTCACGGATTATTAATGATATTTTTTGTGGTTATGCCTGCACTTATAGGCGGTTTTGGAAATTGGTTTGTTCCTTTGATGATAGGTGCTCCAGATATGGCTTTTCCAAGATTAAACAATATTAGTTTTTGGTTGCTAGTTCCCTCATTGCTTTTAATTACAGGATCAATGTTTGTAGGAAGTGGAGCGGGAACAGGTTGGACAATATATCCACCTTTAAGTTCTACTGTTGGTCATTCTAGTCCTGCCGTTGATATGGCTATATTTTCTCTTCATTTAGCTGGTGCTTCTTCAATTTTAGGTGCAGTGAATTTTATTACTACAATTCTTAATATGAGAGCTCCCGGAATGACTCTTCATAAAATGCCTTTATTTGCTTGGGCTATGCTCGTCACAGCCTTTTTGTTATTACTAGCAGTTCCTGTTTTAGGTGGAGCTATTACTATGCTACTAACTGATAGAAATTTCGGGACTGCTTTTTTTAGTCCTGCAGGAGGAGGGGATCCAATTTTATTTCAACATTTATTCTGGTTTTTTGGTCATCCCGAAGTTTATATCATGATTTTGCCTGCTTTTGGAATTGTCAGTCATATTATTTCAACCTTTTCTAAGAAGCCTGTATTTGGTTATCTAGGCATGGCCTATGCGATGGTTGCAATCGGTTTTATAGGTTTCGTAGTCTGGGCTCACCATATGTATGTTGTTGGCTTTAGTGCTGATGTTAGGGCATATTTTATGCTCGCTACAATTATTATAGCAGTTCCTACTGGAATTAAAATTTTTAGTTGGATAGCTACAATGTGGGGTGGATCTATTACCTACACTACACCCATGTTATTTGCGGTTGGTTTTATTTTTCTATTTACTCTAGGTGGAGTAACAGGAGTCGTTTTAGCCAATGCTGGTGTCGATGTTGTTCTTCATGATACTTATTATGTTGTAGCTCACTTTCATTATGTGCTGAGTATGGGCGCAGTTTTTGGAATTTTTGCTGGAATGTATTATTGGTTTGGAAAAATGTCAGGAAAAAAATATTCTGAATTTTGGGGAAAAGTACATTTTTGGTTATTCTTCATAGGAGTAAATCTAACATTCTTCCCTCAGCATTTCTTGGGTCTGCAAGGAATGCCAAGAAGAATTCCCGACTATCCTGATGCTTTTGCTGGTTGGAATTATATCTCTTCAATAGGCTCTTATACTTCAGCCGCATCATTCTTCTTATTTTTGATAATTGTAGCTCATGCATTTTTATTTGGAAAGAAATGTGAAAATAATCCATGGGGCGAAGGTGCAAAAACTCTTGAATGGACACTTTCTTCTCCTCCTCCTTATCACCAGTTTGAGACGTTACCAGAAGTCAAGAATTAGTGAGTTTTGAAAATAAAAAACAAGAAGATTCTAATTTTAATAATTCTTTAATAATATTAATTAATATTAAGAATTTTTTTCTTCACTTATACATACTAATAAAGCCCGGAGTTATTTCGCTAGTAATATTCACAGCTTTATGCGCAATGATAATAGCCCCTTCTGATAAAAGTTTTTTTATTAAGTCCATATCTTTAATTTTAATAGCTATGGGAGCCTCGGGAGCCGCTATTTTAAATATGTGGCATGATAGGGGAATAGATAAAAAAATGGAAAGAACTAAATTGAGACCTATACCCTCAGGAGGTTTCTCTCCTAATGCAGCACTTGCTATTGGACTAGTTTTTTCTGTTGTTTCAGTTGCTGGATTATTTTTTTTTACAAATATATATGCTTCAAGCCTTTTGGCTTTTACGATTATTTATTATTCTTACTTATATACAGTTTTATTAAAATCTAATACTCCTCAAAATATTGTAATAGGAGGACTTGCAGGAGCTTTACCTCCTGTAATAGCCTGGATAAGTATTTCAGAAGTTGGTATTTGGAATTCAATCATCATGTGTTTAATTATTTTTCTATGGACTCCCCCTCATTCTTGGGCATTAGCAATTTATAGAAATGATGATTATTCTAAAGCTAGTGTGCCAATGTATCCAGTAATCCATGGCTTTAAATCAACTTTTAAATTAATGAATTTTTATACAGTCCTCATGGTCTTGAGTGCAAATGCTTTATTTATCTTTGACTATAACGGATTATTTTATTTAATAACTTCCAATATATTAAATGGTTATTTTGTTTATAAGCTTTATGTTTTAAATATCTCTAAAAATCCAAAAAAAGATGCAATAAAATTATTTGGATATTCAATCCTCTATTTGTTTTTAATATTTTTTGTTGCTGTAATTGATAAGTTAATAAACTAAATGAAAAATATTAAAAAAAAAAATAAACGAATGCTTATCATTTTAATAGTGGTAATTATATTTTTCTACTTTTTTACAATTCTTAGAATTAAATCTGGTTTTGCTTGATCGTTAATAATAAACAGAAAACCTTAATTTTTTTATCCATCATCGTAATCGCTATGATGTCCCTAGTTTATTTTTCTGTTCCTCTATATAAAATGTTTTGTCAGGTAACTGGTTTTCAGGGATTTAATTCTAATCAAATAGATAATACCTATTCATCAGACAATAATTCATCATTAAAATTTAATGTAAGATTTGATGCTGAAGTAGCTGATGGTTTAGATTGGCTTTTTGATGCACCTCAAAAAATGTCTATCAATGAAGGTAAAAAATATAGTGTTATTTTTAAAGCTAAAAACAATGCTAGTGTTCAGGTAACAGGCACTTCGGTATTTAATGTATTACCTCCTAAAATAGGCCCTTATTTAAGTAAAATTGAGTGTTTCTGCTTCCTTGACCAGCCTTTAAATCCAGGAGAAGTCGCTGAATTTCCTGTTACATTCTATATCGACCCTTTGATTAAAGATGATCCGGAAGCTAGAAACGTGAGGAATGTCACTTTGTCATATACCTTTTTTCCCAAAATAGATTGAAATCAATTTAATTATGGTAGATTTAGTTTTTCAAGACTCAAAGCAGAAGCACAAGTTTCATCTCGTCAATCCAAGTCCTTGGCCTTTTGTTGGTGCTTTTTCAACACTTTTTTTAGTGGCAGGAGCGATACTTTATATGCACTACGGAATGGTGTGGCCTGTTGTATTAGGTTTTATATCAATTCTTATGACCATGTTTATGTGGTGGAGAGACATAGTTAAAGAAAGTACTGTTTTAAAAGTTCATAATTCAATTACAGAAATTGGTCTTCGATATGGAATGGCTCTATTTATTACATCTGAAGTAATGTTTTTTGTGGCATTCTTTTGGGCATTCTTTGATGCGAGTCTTTTGCCTAAAGCTTTTATTCAAGATTATAAGGAAGTTTTTTCAGGTACTTTTGGAATAGGTATTTGGCCTCCTGAAGGAATAGAAACTTTTGACCCCCTAGACATTCCTTATTTAAATACCTTAATACTCTTACTTTCAGGAACTACTTGCACCTGGGCACACCACGAAGTTAGAGAAGGTAATATGGAAGAAGCAATTAAAGCTTTAAAAATTACTGTGGCACTAGGGGTATTCTTTAGTCTTTTACAGGCTTATGAATATCATCACGCTCAATTTGGATTTACCGATGGTATATACCCATCAACATTTTATATGGCAACAGGTTTTCACGGCTTTCATGTATTAGTCGGGACGATTTTCCTATTTGTATGTTTATTAAGAGCTCAAAAAAACCACCTAACACCCGAAAGACACTTTGGATTTGAGGCTGCTGCATGGTATTGGCATTTTGTCGATGTCGTATGGCTCTTTTTATATATTAGTGTTTATTGGTGGGGTGGATAAATAAACCCCTCTCTTCTAAATACCGTTTTAAAAAGTAAATGCCCCAAGTGTGGAGTGGGTGAGTTGTATTCTTCGGGTTTAACCGTAAATAATTCATGTGAAAGCTGTCAATTAGATTTAATCAATCATGACTGCGGTGATGGACCTTCAGTTTTTGCTATTTTTTTTTTGGGTTTTTCAGTTATACCCCTAGCTATTTTCATTGAATTTAATTATCAACCGCCATACTTATTTCATATAATTTTATGGCCTGTGATTATTCTCTTTTCATCAATTTATATTATAAAAAAGATTAAATCTTTTTTTATTTTTAAAAAATTTCAACACCATTGAGTAAAAAAAATTCATTATCTCTTTTTTTTATTTTTGCATTCTGTTTAACTTTTTTATTGGGAACTTGGCAGTACCAAAGACTAAATTGGAAAAATAATTTAATTAATAATATTGAAAAATCAGTTAATAAACCCTTTTCATTTGATGAAATAGAAATTTATCCTGAACTAACAAGTGTAATCTTGTTAGATAATTATAATATTTCTAACAAACCAATATTTATTCAATCCAAAACTTATAATGGGAATGTGGGGTTTCATTTATATTTCCCCGTCTATAAAGATAGTAGTTTGATGACAGTAATTAATGCGGGTTGGACTAAAAGTGATGACCAGATAAATATCGATAAAATATTTAATCGAATTGATAAAAAGAAGAATTTGAATATTTATTTAAGAAATTTTTATAAGAAAAAGCCCTATTTTACACCATTAAATAACTTAAAAAAAAATGAATGGTATTATCCTGCAATTAGCGACTTGGAAGTTTATTTTTTAGATAAGATTAAATTAGATCAATATTTTGTTATTGCTGAAACTTCTATAAATAATTATTTTGTTAATCCAAAAACACTACTTAGAAACAGTCATTTGCAGTATCTATTAACATGGTATTTACTGAGCTTAACAAGTTTAATTATGTTAGTTGTAAGTAGAAGAAAAAAAAATGGATGAATTAAAAAGAATATTTCAAGAGTACTATACTTTAAATGATATAGGCGGAATTCTTTTTTGGGATAACGCAACATATCTACCTCAAAATAGTTCCCAGTCCAGGTCTGAACAGTTGGCAGTTTTAAGTAGATTAACAGACATGACTTTAAGAAATGATGAACTGGATAGTTTGATTAAGAATATCAGGACTGCTGATTTGTCTAGGCATGACAAAAAAAACTTTAATTTAATGAAGGAAATCATTAATCAAGAAAATTCAGTAGATCCTCTATTAAAAGAAAAGCTTACAAGAAAAAAAATTGAATGCGAACAGTTTTGGCGGCTCGCAAAAGAAAAAAATGACATCTCTATCGTTAGTAAGGCTTTTAATGACGTTCTCTCATTGACAATAGAGGAATCAAAACAACTATCAATTAAATCTGGTAAATCAGCTTACGATTCACTTATTAACAAATATGATATTGATCTATCCTCTTCTCAAATTGATAAATTATTTTCGGTTATTCGAGAAAATATAATCCCCACTTACTCTGAAGCCGATAAAATCAAAAATACTAGAATACCTAAAATTAATATGAAGAATTCAGACTTACTAGAAAGTATGAAGTATTTCATGAAGGCGTTGAAATTTGATTTTAATAGAGGAAGAATAGATTTATCAAATCATCCATTTTGTGGAGGTGCTAATAATGATATTAGAATTACTACCCGATTTGAAAAAAATGTTTTTGAATCTTTATCAGCATTATTCCATGAATCTGGTCATGGTTTATATGAACAAAACAGGCCTAAAGAAAATCTATACCAACCTATAGGTCAATCACGTAGTTTGACTTTTCATGAAAGTCAGTCATTATTTTTTGAAAATCATATATTTAAATCTCTAAATTTTTTTGAATTATTAACAAAAAATTTCTCAAACAAAAATGACCTACTTGAGATATTTAAAGAAAATTATCATTCTGTTAGAATTAATCCAATTAGAGTAAGTTCGGATGAATTTTCTTATCCTATTCACATTTATATTCGTTATGAAATTGAAAAAATGATTTTTTCTGAAAATCTTAACCTAATAGATATCCGAGAAATTTGGAATAAGATGTACAAAGAAATGCTAGGTATTGATATATTGAATGATAGTGAAGGTGTGTTACAGGATATACATTGGTTTGAAGGAATGTACGGTTATTTCCCTACTTATGCTACAGGTGCCATGATGGCTTCTCAATTAAAATATAATTATCCAAAATATAATGAATTTAATTCCAATCCTAATATTCAAAATATGGGAGAAGTGTCCCAATGGTTAACTGATAATATTCATCAATACGGCTCTGAGTACAGCATGTCTGATGTGCTAAATAAAATTTCTAAAGAAGAACTTAATCCAAACTATTTGGTGAAACATCTTAAAGAAAGATTTAAAGTATAGTTTTATGGAGTATGTAAGCACTAGAAATGATAATGAAATTTATACTTCAGAGCAGGTTTTAAATTTAGGTTTAGCTCCTGATGGAGGTCTTTTTGTTCCTAAAGAATTTCCTAAATTTACTCATGAGGAGATATTATTTCTTAAAAATAAAGATTTTAAATCTATAGCCTTTATTATCCTTGAAAAATTTCTTTTAGATTTATTCACTTCTAGTGAAATAAAAATAATGATCGATGAGGCTTATGAAAAATTTGATGAAGGTGTCGCATCAACAACTGATTTAGGTAACATCACTCTTTTGAACCTTTTCCATGGACCTACATTAGCTTTTAAAGATTATGCAATGTGTTTATTGGCAAAAATGTATGAATTCTATTTAAAAAAAAATAATCAATCATTAGTTGTTATTGGAGCTACATCCGGCGATACTGGTTCCGCTGCTATTCATGCTTTTCAAAATTTAAAAAATATTAAAATTTGTATCTTACATCCCCATAAAGGCACTTCTCAATTTCAAAGAAAACAAATGACTACAACTGGAAGTGATAATGTATTTAATATTGCACTTGAGGGGTCTTTTGATGATTGCCAATCAATAGTTAAAAGAGCTTTTAATGATATTGATTTAACAAAAAATCAATCATTTACAGCTGTGAATTCTATTAATTGGTTTAGAATTTTACCTCAAACTATTTATTACGCATGGGCATTAAGTAATAATAATTTTTCAAGTTTTGTAGTACCGACCGGTAATTTTGGTAATATTTATGCAGCCTATATATTAAAAAAAATGGGTTTCCCTATTGAAGATCTTGTAATTGCAACTAATGAAAATAATATTCTGCATCGATTTATTTCTGGTAATGATTTATCTATCAAAAAAGTATTGAAAACCAATAGTCCTAGTATGGATATAGTTATTTCAAGTAATTTTGAACGATTAATTTATGATTTTATTGGTCCTGAAAAAACCAAGGAATTATTTTCTAATATTACAAAAAAAAGCAATGATTTTCTAATAGAAGAAGAGATCCATAAAAAAATACAACAGTTTTTTAAATCTGGAATGGCCACTTCTTTACAGGTTGTAGACGAAATTAAAAAAACTTACGAGGTAAGCCAAGTGATTTTAGACCCTCATACAGCTGTAGGTGTTTCAGTAGCCAGATCACTAAACTTTAAAAATATATGTTCACTTGCTTGCGCGCATCCAGTGAAATTCCAAGAAATAGTTATAGAATCAATAGGGGAAGACAAATCAATGTTCGATAAAACGTTGAATTTTATGAATTCTGAGAGGTATGACATTTTAGATAATGACTATGATCTCTTTAAAAAATACATTATCGAAAATGCCCAATCTTAAAAAACTCAAAAATGGTATTACAGTATTAACCGATTACGTTAGTTCTGTTGAGACTGTTTGTGTTGGTATGTGGGTTTACGTTGGAGCTAGAAACGAAACAAGCGCAAATAATGGCGTGGCTCATTTATTGGAACATATGGCATTTAAGGGTACAAAAAATAGAACAGCAAAACAAATTTCAGATGAAGTCGAGATGATCGGTGGACATGTTAATGCTTATACTTCTAGAGAAATTACAGCCTATCATATGAAGGTTTTAAAAGAAGATATCAAAACATCAGTAGATATTATAAGTGACATTATGCAATTTTCATCTTTTGATCCAAAAGAATTGGATAGAGAGAGAGGAGTCATACTTCAAGAAATTGGTATGTATCTTGATACACCTGATGATTTAGTCTTTGATAAGTGGCAAGAGACGGCTTATCCAAATCAACCTATGGGAAGATCTATTCTAGGTACGACTGATATTATTAAAAATATAAAAAGAGAAGAAGTCAATGGTTTCATGAATGATTTTTATAATCCTGAGAAGATGGTTTTTTCTGTTTCTGGTAATTTTAATGAGGAAGAGGTTATCAATTTAGTTGAAGATAAGTTTAATCATTTACCAAAAGGTAAAAATAGTTTTGCAGAAAATTCTAAATATGTCGGCGGTGATTACAGGCAAAATAAAGATCTAGAGCAAGTTAATCTTGTCTTAGGATTTGATGGCGTTGATTATTTTTCAGACCTCTATTATTCGACATCTGTATATTCAGCCGTACTTGGCTCAGGTATGTCTTCTAGACTATTTCAAGAAATAAGAGAAAAAAGAGGATTAGTTTACTCAATTTCAAGTTTCTCGTCGTCTTATACCGATACCGGTAGCTTTGGTATTTATGCAGGAACAGGGTCTAAAGAAATAAAGGAACTAATTCCAGTGCTTTGTGATCAATTAAGTATTGATGCTAATACTTTTGCACCTGAAGAACTACAAAGAGCAAAAGCATTATTTAAATCTTCCCTGTTAATGGGAAATGAGAGCACTTCTAGAAGGGCTCAAGGTAATGCAACCCAACAGTTGTTGTTTGATCGTGTAATTCCCCAAGAAGAAAGAATGGCAAAAATCAACGCTATAACTTTAGAAGATTTAGAGAAGGCAAGGTTAAATATTATTAAATCAGCTATTACAGTTTCTGCAATTGGTCCAATTGAAAATCTAGAAACTTTTGAATCAATTTCAAAAAGATTGAATTAAATTCTCTGCAGCATTTCTTGCAAGTTCATCAACCTCATTATTGAGTTTATCAATACTATGGCCTTTTACCCAATCCCACTTTACTTTCTTGTGAATTGTTAATTGATCTAAAATTACCCATAAATCTTGATTTTTAACAGAATTCTTATTTGCTGTTTTCCAGTTATTTTTTTTCCAATTTGTAATCCAAGTGCTAATACCATTTTTTAAATAGTTGCTATCAGTAATGATAGTGATTTCTCCTTCATAGTCTTTTAGAAATTCTAATGCTTTAATTGCTGCGGTTAATTCCATTCTATTATTGGTAGTTTCTTTTTCATAACCATAATGAGCAATGTCTTTGTTGTTAAGCTTTAAGGAGTAGGCCCAACCTCCAGTACCGGGATTTCCTAAACATGAGCCATCTGTGTATATTTTAATCAAATTAATTCTTTTAAATTATTTTTTTGATGAAATCTAAGAATATTGAAAAATTCCATAGGATCTTTATGTATTACTTCTCCTGAAGTATTAAAATACATATCATGTAATCTTGTGAGGAAAAATCTAATAGCACTTACCTTCAAATAAAAATTAAAATATTCTTTTTCATTTTTTTTTAAATTTGTACTATCTAAATAGTTATTCAAAAATATAATGCAATTACCTTCTTCAAAACCTTGATGAAAAAACCAAGAATTAATCAATGTTGATAAATCATAAACAACAGTATCTTGGCATGTAAAGAAAAAATCTATTATTCCAGAAACTTTATTTTTTTCAAAAAATATATTATCAGGAAATAAATCCGCATGTATTAAAGCTTTTTCTAAATTTTTTGGAAACAGATCTTGTATTTCATATATACAATTTGAAACTAATTTAATTTCTTGAGCAAATTTATGATTATTAAAATCATTAAATTTATTTAATATGTAATTCCATGATGTCATAAGCATTGTATTTTCTCTTTTGAGCTGCGTTACTCTCCCAACATCATGCAGTTTTGCTATCACTGTAGATAAAGATTTTAATGCAGTATCATTAATGTTCTCTATAGGTCTACCTTCTAAAAAACTATAAATAGAACAATTTTTATTATGAATGTTAAATATGCTATTTTTATTTATTTCAATAGCGGTAGGACAGGGAATTCCATTTTTTTTAAACTCTAGCATGGACTGATTGAAAAATGGTAAGTCTTCTTTCTTTGTTCTTTTTTCAAATATAGTAAGGATATACTTATTTTCATTTTCAAGAATTACTTTGTAATTAGTGTTCTCGACACCTTCTTGGATGCCTTCTAATGATTTAATTTCACCTATTTTACTAAATATAATCTGCGCTTCTTCTCTTTTAATATCTGTATATATAGCCATTAATTTAAAAAATTTGGTACTTTGAATTTAACATTTTCAGGTATCTTCTGATCATTTATAGTAATTGTGTAATGCTCTCTCAATTTCATAACAAATTTTTTAATTAGTTCTTCAGGAGCCGAGGCACTTGCAGTTAAACCAATATTTTTAAAATTTTTTAAAGTTGTAAAATCAAAATCATCAATATTTTCGACCAGCTGCGAAATCTTAGACCCAAATAATTTTGCTGTCTCAACTAGTCTTACAGAATTAGATGAGTTACTGGCACCAATCACATAAAATGATTCTACTCTTTTAGCTAATTCTTGAACGGACAGCTGCCTATTGGATGTAGCGTAGCATATATCTGATCTTTTAGGTTCAGTTACATTTGGAAATTTATTTTTTATTGCTTTAACAATACCTTCAGTATCGAAGACTGATAATGTTGTTTGTGTTACATAAGCAACCTTTTGATTTTTATTAAGTTGTAATTTTTTCACGTCTTCTATGTTTTCAACCAGTATTATATTTTTATTGTTATTAGTTTGTCCAATAGTTCCTATTACTTCTGGATGGTACTTATGTCCAATCATAATAATTTTAAACTCATTTTTTTCTAGTATTTCAACTTCACGATGAATCTTGCTTACTAGTGGACATGTTGCATCTAGGTGAAATAATTTTAAATTTTTTGCAGATTGTAATACCTCTTTACTGACCCCATGAGCTGAAAAAATGACAGGCGCTTTAGTATTTTTTGGTATATCTGCAAGTGATTCAACAAATATAACACCTTTTTTTTTAAGTCCTTCTACGACATATTTATTGTGAACTATTTCGTGTCTTACATAAACTGGAGTTCCATATTTTAATAAACTTTTTTCTACCATTTCAATTGCTCTATCTACTCCAGCGCAAAAGCCTCTGTATTCAGCAACATGGACATTAATATTGATTGATTTTTCCATTTATTAATTAATAATTACTTTTACCATAATGCACAAAATTATCATTTTAATTATTATAATATCACAATTTATTTTGGGTTGTTCTTTAAAGGAAGATAAGTTATTAATTCAACAATTAGACTGTCCTAAGCATTTTCTTATTTCTGAAGCTAATTCAGTATTATTTGAAAATAACTCCAAGATATCTATCTTAAATAACTCAGAATTGAATTGTTATCGTATATTAGATGACCCAATAAACATGTACATTGAAATTACCAATAGTTATCAGCTATCTAATGCCCCTGATTATGAGTCATATGAAGGCCAATTTAACGCTTTATTATTTATAACTGATAGGGAAGAGACTTTAAAAATCTATTCTCAATCAACCGAAGTGAGTTTTAATAATGACATTAAATGGAATACTAAGATTAATAGCCCTTACTTAAATCAAGTAGATCTTCAATCTTTTGCTTCAGTTGTTCTTAAATTTTCTGACTACTCCAATGGATTAAGAATTTTTTCAGCGATAAATTAAAATTACTGAATTAGATGAAGTTCGTCTATTCTATTTTTTAAGATGATTTTTTTTGTTTCATCCGGCATATTTTCAAAATAGCCAATTAACTTCTCATTTAACTTAATAGAAGCTTGGGATTTAATAGTTTGGATCGTAGCTAGTTCAATTTGCTTTATTCTTTCAATGGAATTTTTTTCTTTAGAGGAGATAAGATTCTCATTTTTTTCAATTATAGTCCTAGACATTCCTTCAGCTTGTAATTTAGCATTATTGAGCATTTCAGTAATTTTAAATTCTAGATCTTCTGTTGATTTAGTAGCCTCATTCAATTTTTTTTCTGCAATTGTGAAACTCTCCAAAGATAGATTAATATTTCGCTTTATTTCTTCAATTTTATTATCTAATCCACCAATCATAAATTTTTTGAATGGCTTTATCATTACAATGACAAATATTATAAAACTTACTAAAAGCCAAAATTTAGGATCTTCTAACAAATGATATATCATGAAATTTTAATATTTTCTAAGGGTTGATTAGTTATTTTAGAGATAAACAAATTTGCGCTAACACTAATTTCTTTCTCTAGTTCATTAAGCGCGTTTTTTTTCTCTTCATTAATTTTTTCTTCAGTTTCTTTAATCTGTTGTTTGATTTTATCTTCAGTTATTTTTAGTAATTTTTCACTTTCTTCTATCGCTTGAGATTTTGCATTATTGATTATTGAATTTGCCTCTTCTCTTGCTTTCATAATCTTCATCTCATATTCTTGAATTAACCACTCAGCTTTTTTGATAAGCTCGTCTTGCTTGGAAAGATGTTCATTAATAAATACATCCCTCTTGTTCAAAAAAGCTCTTATTTTAGGAAGTGTAAAATAGGTAAGTACTAAAAAAAGTATTACAAATAATACCACCAGCCAAAAAAGCTGAGATAAGAAAAATTCTGTTTGTTCTAGTTGTGGCATTTATTATGCAAATAAAATCACTAAAGCAATAACAAGTGCAAAAAGTGCAATAGCCTCAACTAAAGCAAATCCAAGCATTGTCATAGTGAATACTTCATTTCTAGCAGCTGGATTTCTTCCTACAGCAGTAATAAAAGCTGCAAAAACGTTTCCAATTCCTATACCTGCACCGATAACACCGATGACCGCTAGGCCTGCTCCTAAGTATTTAAGTCCTTCTAGTTCCATATTTACCTCCTTAAAGTAAATCTAATGTAAGTGTAACGCGTCATTAATATACAAGCATGTTAATATAGCAAAAACATAAGCTTGCAAAAAAGCTATTAATATTTCTAAACCTGTTAAAGCAACAATAAAAACTAGTGGCAATATACCTAAAATCCCTAAAGCGGATACAAAACCAGCAAAAACTTTTAAAAGAGTGTGGCCTGCAAGCATATTTGCAAATAGTCGTACCGATAAACTTATCGGTCTAGAAAGATATGAAATGATTTCAATTGGTATAAGTAAAGGCAGCATATACCAAGGTAGTCCTGGTATTACAAAAAAACCGAAAAATTTTATTCCGTGCTTAACAAAGCCTAGAACTGTGACAAATATAAATACACCTAATGCCAGAGCAAAGGTAACTATCACATGGCTTGTAAAAGTGAAGCTGTATGGGATCATACCTAAAAGATTTCCAAATAAAATAAACATAAAAAGAGAAAAAACCAATGGGAAGAATTTTTTACCTTCTTTTCCAACTGTATCTTGAATTAAGCTGGTAATAAAATTAAATCCTAATTCTGCCGCTACTTGTATTCTTGACGGATAAAGATCCTCAACTGAATTAGTTTTTCTTGATTTTAGAAAAGGAAGTGAAAAAAAACCAAGGATAAGAATAGTTGTGATTGTCATCCATAGTGCTGAATTTGTAAAAGAGACATCGTATCCAAATAAATCTAAATCGATTATTGGCTTAATTTCAAACTGTTTTAACGGACTATCACCTTTAGACATGGGCTATATAAACAATTTTATTGCTTTTTTTCTATGCGACTTATGAGCCTGTAAATATTTAATAATCCCGCTAAAAAACCCAATATTATCAATACTATTAAGAAAATTGGCTTAGTATCCAAGACTTTATCTAAAAATAAGCCAACAAGAACACCAACAATTACAGCCGCAATTAGTTCACTTGAGATTCTATATGCGAAACTAAGACCTTTTAAGTCTTTTTGATCATTCGGCATATTGTATTGCTTCTTCAAGCTCAACAGATACTAGTTGTGAAACTCCCTGTTCCGGCATGGTGACACCATAGAGTCTGTCTACTCTAGACATTGTCATTCTGTTATGAGTTATAATTATAAATTTAGTTTTAACCATCTCGGAAATTTCTTCAACCATACTACAGTATCTATCAACATTATTATCATCGAGAGGAGCATCTACTTCATCTAAAATACAAAAAGGAGAAGGATTGGCAATAAATACAGCAAATAATAATGAAATTGCAGTTAAAGCCTGCTCGCCACCAGAAAGTAAATTAATATTTTGCATTTTTTTACCTGGAGGGCTGGCATAAATTTCTAAACCAGAATTTAAAGGATCTTCGTCATTTTGCGCTAATTTAAGATAGGCTTTTCCTCCACCAAAAAGTTTTGTAAATAATCTTTCGAAGTTTTCATTAACAATCTTAAAAGCATCCTTTAGACGATCGATACCTTCTTTGTTAATTTTATTAATAGCTGTGTTAATTTTTTCAATTGATTCTTGAATATCATTTTTATCTTTAATTGTTTCATCTACTTTTGTCCGAAGATTAGAATATTCTTCTTCAGCTAATAAATTTACAGCACCAATTCTTTCTCTCTCTGAATAAAGTCTCGATACTCTATTTTCGGCAGTTTCCAAACTGGTATCTTTTTTAAAGTCAGGTATTTCATTTTCTAAATTTATAAGGTCAATACCAATTTTATCCAGGCAATTAGATGCTAATTGAGTTAAAAGATTTTTTTGATTCTGAATTTCAGATTCTTTTCTAATCATACCTTCTTTGATGATAGAAAAATTTTGTTCAGTATTGCGGAGCTCTTTAGATAAGGATTCAAGTAAAATCTCTTCTTTTTGTAATTCATTATCAAAGGTATTTTTTTCTAATCTAAGTTCCTGTACTTTATTTAAAATAAATTGTCTTTTTTCTTCAATATTTTCAGGGCTAGAACCTGAAAGGTCAACTTCCTGTTGAGTAGTGCTAATTCTTTCATTTAAGTTCTTAATTTTCTGACTGGTTAAATCTAAGATTCCTTTCCACTCATTCATTTGTTTTTTTAAATCATTAAGTCTTTTTTCTTTTAGCTCAGTTATAATGGAAGATATATTTTGCTCGTAATCGTTTGATATAAATAAACCATCCCATCTCCAAAAATTTCCTGAAAAATCTACAATAGCCTGGCCGGGTAATAGTTCTTTTGAAAACTCCACACCTTTATCTTGATGATCTACAATAGCTATATAACTAAGTTTATTTAGGATTTGATTAGGTCCTTTAATTACTTCGCTTGCAATTGTGCAGGGAAAATTAAATTTAGTTGAAGGAATTAAGTCATTTTTCTCCGACCAATAAAAAGTACCATCATTTTCTAGTGCTGCAAGTAGCTCTTTTCCAAAGATGGCCGCAACAACTTTTTCATAATCTTTTTTAAAACCAATTTGATTTAAAAGACTCTTGTCGGATCGATCTTTTGAATCGTCGCTAACGCCTTCTTTAAACTCCTTACTACCTAGTTCTTCATATTCCTTATTAATCTGCTCTATCTTTAATTGAGTATCATTCTTTTGAGAAATTTCAGCATTTAGATCTTTTTGTAACTGGCTTAGACGATACTCTAAATTACTTTTATGTTCTTCAAATCTCAATTCTTCTTGTTTAAGATTTTCAATCGACATATCGAGTCTTTCTAATTCAGAATTAAGTGAGTATGATTTTTCCCTCACAGGGGGTATTTTTATTTTTAGCTCTTCATATAAAGTATTATTTCTTAATACTTCATTTTTTTGATCGTTAACTCTAAATTCTATTTCTTTTTTTTCAGTCTCTAATTCTTCAATGAGTTTATTGACAGTCTCTCTTTTTACATAAAAAACAGATGCCTCTGCATTTTTAATAAATGTTGATATACTTCTAAATCTTTCGGCTTCTTTGGATTGTTTCTTTAGAATAGTTAATTGTTCTTCGTAAGTTTTAATAACATCCTCAACTCTTAAGAGATTACTTTCTGCACTTTTGATTTTGAGTTCAGCTTCATGTCTTCTTGCCTGTAGACCTAAAATACCTGCAGCTTCCTCTAAAACCATCCTTCTATCCTCAGGTCTTGCTTGAGTGATTGCTCCAATTCTACCTTGGCTAACTATAGAAGTAGATCTAGCTGAAGTAGATGCATCCGCAAACAATAATTGAACATCCTTTAATCTTACTTCTTTACCATTAATAAAAGAGCTTGACCCTTCACCTCTATAAATTTTTCTATTGATTTCAATTTCTTTAGCTTCATATTTCTTTTCTGAAGTTGACCCTTCAATATTTAAATGAAGACTTACTTCTGCAAGATTCCACGAAGGCCTATTATCGGTTCCGGCAAAGATTAAATCATCAATTTCTTTACCTCTCAATTGTTTAGCCGAAACTTCACCTAACCCAAATCTAATTGCTTCGACAATATTAGATTTTCCGCATCCATTAGGACCAACTATTCCAGTTAATCCAGATTTAATTTCAATTTCAGTTGGCTCTACGAAGGATTTAAATCCTTTAATTGATAATTTTTGTAAGTTTAACAATTTATTCTGTTAATTTTTTTTTTATTATTTCTATAAATTTTGATCCAGGCTGATTTCCTAAAACTTTTTCACCACTAATTAAAAATGTAGGCGTTGACTCTATTTTAAATCGTTCCTGAGCTTCAATTTGCTTGCCTAATATACTATTTTGCATTTCTTCATCTTCAATGCATTTAAGTAATTCTTTTTTTGAATGACCTAATTGAACAGCATAATTGATAAGAGTGTCTTCAACTTCAAATTGACTTTCAGGATCTGAACTTTTATATAAATTTTTCCATTCCTCTTGTTGATTATAGACAATATCTGTAAATGTAGATCTAGTATTACCAACACAGCTAGAAATTCTTGACGCATAAAAAGCAAAATAATCTAAAGGAAAATCAATTATATAATAATTGATATCGGAGATAATTTTAGAATCCTTAATTATAGGCAAGGTGTCATTATGAAAATCCTTGCAGTGCGAACATGTAAAAGATGAAAATTCAATAATATCAACTGCGTTAGGGTTTTTAGAGACTATGAGGGGGATTTCATTATTAATAAAGTCCTTATAATCACTATAAGTAATTTCTTTCGCATATAATGAACCAATTAAAAAGAATTGGATTATTAATATGATACTAATTTTTTTCATTTTTAATTGATAAGTTAATTCTTTTAAAAATTGAACTCACTTCATCATCTTTTATATCATTTAATTCTAATTTATTAGTATTTTTTGAAGCTCTCTCATCAATTTCTTTATTTGATATATTTTCTTTTAATTTATTCTCAAAGATATCCTGAAAAAAATTGAGCTTTTTCACTCTAATTCCTATACTCTGCTCTATTCTCAATGTTATTTCGGGAAGTTGAGACCTCAGCTCTAAAACTATAGAAGGGTCACAAGATATCTCTATTGAGCAAGAATCAGATTTTTGATCATAAGTAATAGTTTTTAAATTAGATTTATTCAAAAATTCATTTCCTACTACTTTTTCCCAATTTTTAACTAAAAGTAGGTTTAATTTTAATTTTTTCTTATTAAGGTGATTGACTAAATGAAAAGCGACATCATCCAATTTGCTGAATTTCTTAAAAAAAGACATTTTACTAAAGAGATATTACTATGGTTTAAAAAAAATAATAGAAAGTTAATTTGGAGGAAAAAAAGATCACCTTACACTACTTACATTTCAGAAATTATGCTTCAACAAACCACTGTTAGCACTGTTGAAAAAAAATTCCCAATATTTATTAAAAAATATCCTAACTTTAAGTCATTTGCAAAATCTTCTGAAAAAGAATTATTAGTTTATTGGTCGGGACTTGGATATTATCGAAGAGCAAGAAATTTATGGAATGCTGTTAATGTCATAAATACAACATATCAATTCAAAATTCCAAGCGAAAAAAAACTTTTGATGAATCTACCAGGAGTAGGAAGTTACACATCTTCAGCTATTAGAACTATAGGTTATAATATACCGGATGCACCTGTTGATATAAACATTCAAAGACTTTTTTCAGGCCTATATGGCTCTGATCTAAGTCATAAACAAATAGAGGAGATACTTGAATTTATTTGGCCTCAAAATCATAGCAGAGACTTTACGGAATCATTAATGGATCTGGCTTCAACTATCAAAAAAAAAAATAATCTTAAAATTAATGATCTAGATTTAAGAAAATATTTATTTGCCAAAAATCAAAAAAAAATCCATTTAATTAAAACAAAAAAAAAATTAATGAAAGACTTAAAGATAGATTTTCTTATTATGAAATATAAAAATCAAATAGCATTTTTAAAAAAACCCAATTTAAGTTTTTTTAGCGGTTTTGAGCATCTGCCAAATAGTAAAGATTTAATAGTAAGAGAAATAATTAAAACAAATAAATTAAAAAAGACTCAAGTATTAAAATATATAATTACAAATCATAATTTACAAATTAATATTTTTGAAATTTTACTAGATTTTAAAGATACTAATTTTAAATGGTATAATTCTAAAGAGCTTAAGGATTTACCTCTTCCCACTTTATATAAAAAAATTTTAAATTTAGTCTCTTAATTTATTTCTTAGGACATCAATTGATTCAAGTTTCTTATCTTTATTTTTGTAATGCCAATAATCCCATCCGTTAAAAGAACTAGTTTTATTAACTAAAGCTGCAATTTGATGAATAGACCCTCTTTTATCATCAATTCTAATAGATCCATCTGATTGTATAGTAGCTCTATGAGTATCTTTTATATTATAAAGAATTTCACCGGGCTCTAGGTACCCTTCATGAACTAAGTTGCCAAAAGGTATTTTCTTTTTTGGAGTATCTTTTTCTAGTGGCTCTAAAACACTTGCATCAATTTGCTTTATTTCTTTAATTCTTTTTGTAGCTAATTCTACATATTCTTTATTTTGATCAAAACCTATAAAATTTCTTCCAAGATACTTAGCTGCAGCACAGAAACTTCCTGTTCCAGCAAATGGTTCAAGTAAGACATCTGATTTCGAAGAACACTGTGTGATAATTTTCTTCATTAAAGATAATGGTTTTTGAGTAGGGTGAGCTGTTTTATTTTCTTTATTTTTTAATCTTTCTTTTCCTGAGCAAATAGGGAACTCCCATATACTTCTTTCTTGTTTATCTTCATTTGCAGTTTTAAGAGCATGATAATTAAATTTATATTTTGATTCTTTTGATTTAGAGCACCAAAGTAGTGTTTCATGAGCGTTAGTTAGTCTCGTTCCTCTAAAGTTAGGGAGAGGGTTTTTTTTAGACCAAATTACATCATTTAATATCCAATAATCTAAATTTTGAAGAATAGAGCCAATTCTAAATATATTATGGTAAGATCCTACCACCCATAAAGTACCGTCATCCTTTAAAACCCTTTTACATTCTTTTAAATAGTTGTAAGTGAAAAAATCATATTCTTTATAGTCATTAAATTTATCCCATTCCTCTTCAACACCCTTAACGACTGAGTGATTAGGTCTGGTTAATTGCTTATTTAATTGGAGAAAATAAGGAGGATCAAGAAATATTAAATCCACAGACTTATCTTTAACTTTTTTAAATAAATCCTCACAGTTTCCTTGATAAATTGTATTTAGTTTCATAAAATTAGAATCTTACATACTTATTGAATCAAATATTAATATATTGAAAATACCTGTTGATATCTTTGGTTATAACTTATTAATAAACTGAGAAATAGGTTGATAAGTTTCTCGATGAAACTTGCTGATGCCGAAATTTTTGATATTTTCAATGTGATTTTTAGTTGGGTAACCAGCATTTTTATGCCAAAAAAATCGATTATCATACGAATGCAATTTGTTCATTAAGTTATCCCTAAAGCATTTTGCTATTATTGAGGCTGCAGAAACTTGCGCAAACTTATCATCAGCTTTAATTACAGCTTTTATATTAAGATTTTTTAAATCATCGGGAATAAAGATACCATCTATTATAATTTTGTCAGAATTTTGATAAATTTTCTTCACTGAAGAGCTCATACACCAAAGAACTGTTTTGTGAATATTATATTTTTCTATAATTTTTTTTTTCCCAAATGTAATAGAATAATTCGCATCACCTTGGAGTTTTAATTTTTTTAATTCTTCATAAATTAACTCTCTCTTTTTTTTTGATAATTTTTTAGAGTCCCGTAGTTCATAAGGAAAATTTTTAAAAATGTCATCAGTAGATTTAAAAGCACAAATAATAGCACTTCCCACAAGAGAACCTCTACCAACTTCGTCAACACCAATAATATTATTTTTCATTTAATCTTGGAATTAACTCGATAAAATTACAAGGTTTATGCCTTATATCTAATTGATAATACAATATTTGCTCCCAAGCATCTTTTACTGCAGAAGTTGAACCCGGTAAGCAAAATACATATTTTTTATTGACTAAAAATGCAGTAGATCTTGATTGTATCGTTGATGTGCCGATTTTTTTATAACTTAAATATCTAAATAGCTCTCCAAATCCAGGTATTTCAATTTCTGAAATATCTTTAATAGCATCAATTGTATTATCTCTACCTGTTAATCCGGTTCCACCAGTCGTGATGATAACATCTATGGAGCTATCATTGCTAAGTTCTCGAAGCGTATCTTGAATTAAATCCACATCATCTTTAATAATTTCATATTTTATGACGTTATGTCTTTTTTCAAAAATTGATTTTTTTAAATAATTACCAGATTTATCATTATCAATATTTCGGGTATCAGAAACAGTTACGATAGCTATGCCTATTTGTTGGAATTCAATTTTTTCATCAATCATGACTTAGTATTATAGTATTAGTTTCAACTAATTGTTTAGCATAATCTTGAGATTTATTATTCAGATATTCATATATAATTATATTAGTTAGCACTCTTTCTACAAACAATCTTGTCTCTCTAGAGGGTATGGATTCTATTAGTAAAAAACTATCATTGTTATATGTGATTTTTTTGGACCATTTTGAAAAATTACCAGGACCAGCATTATAAGAAATTAATGTTTTTAATAAATCTCCTTGGATATAATTGATCGACAATAATGATTTTATATACTTTGTGCCAACATCTAAGTTTATTGATGGATCAAATAAAAGTCTTCTATTCCCAATAAAATCCTTTGTTCTATCCATCATCTTGGCTGTAGAAGGAAGAACTTGCATAAGGCCATAAGCACTTTTTCCGCTTTTAGCAAAAGGGCTAAATTGAGATTCCTGTCTCACTACACCCATAACAAGATTTTTATCAAGATTATTTATATTGAAATTATCCATCCATTTTGGAGAAGGGTAGAGTAAATTTATATCTGCACCTTCTCCAAATAATAATTTTGTAGTTTTGACCTGCAGAGAACTCAAGTCATTGTTTACAGCAAAACCTAAAATAATTTTTTTAAAAGCCTCATTGGAGGTTTTTTGAGCCCTATCGAGTTCAAATTCAGCTATACCAATTTCATTGACTTCTAATAATGCTTCTATCCTTTGACCGAATTTAGTAGCAGAAAACTGCTTATAGTTTTGATTAAGTTCATCAAATTCCTTGCCATTATTTATATCAATCGGCTTGTTAATGACAAAACAAGATAAAAGAGAATAAAGAGTATAGGGCTTTGAACATGTTATTTCTAATGCTTCAATTGATGCCTTCATAAAATCTGCTTTATTTTGTATTTTAGAGGAGGATATAAATGACCAATATGCACCAGCTGAACGGAGCCAATTATTATCAGAAGTTTTAGATAAGATTAAAAAGCTTTTTGAGGATTTCTCAAATTCATTCATTCTATAATGAGCAAGTCCTTTTATCCATAGACCATCTGGGTAAGGAGCTTTAATGTAAGAGTCATTTTCTAGTGTCTTAATAGCTTTATTATCTAAGTTTGCTAAGTAGTATCCATTAGCAATTTTAGAGAGAAGAAAACTTCTTTCATAGTCAGACAAAATTTTATTATTTTGATTGAGATATTCAAGAGCTCCAGTAGGCCAACCTTTACCCACTCTAGATCTTATAGTGTTATATATTGATATCTTTTGGGAGTAGTTTTTTTTTGTAAAAATTTTTCTCGTAATGGTTAAGTTGACATTTTTTTCATTTTTTAATTTAGTAAGATATTTTTTTTCTAAAATAGGAGAAGATAATTTTTTTGGACTTTTGCTACCCTTAGGCATTCTTTTGACACTAAGTTTATATATTCTTCTGGATTCATAATGGTCATTATATTCATTAAGCCAATTTTTTAATTCTAAAAACGAAGATCGGTGTTTTGTAGGATGAAGTAGCTTCAGCGCTTCCACATGTCCTAATAAAATATTGTTATTTAATTTAGCAATATTAATTTCACCATTTTTAAAATCACCATTTCTATATTGATCAAAAATTTTTAAATATAACTTTTGATCTCTTTGATTGAGAATTTCCGAATGAATTGAGTTGGTATAAAATATAATAATTATTAAAAGAAATTTAAACATTACCCACCTATTTGTGCTTTAATATCTTTTAAATCTTGCCATGCATCTTTTTTGAGATCGGGGCTATTGATAAGCATTTTAGGTTCATATAGTACTCTAGTTTTTTTTGGCACAGTATCGCTTGGTGTATTGAATTCAAACCATTTACCTCTCAAAGACATGGATGATAAATCCGAAGCTAGTAACATTTTGATTGTAAAGTTACCAAGAATTATTAAATATTTTGGATTTAATAATTCTATAAGTTTATAATTCATCAGCTGGTTAAAAAGATTAAAATCCTCATTATCTTTAAAGACTTCCAATTGTCGGGGTATAAATGAAACTAAAGATATGTCGCTTCTAGACATATTAATCCCATTAATCATTTTATCAAAAAGAATACCCTCATCCCCATCAATAATTTTATCATCCCCTGTATTACAGTAGCTATAAAGAAAAAGAACTTTGGAGTTTATGTTACCTTCAACAAGTGTTAATTCGCCGGTAGGCACCTTAAGTGATTTGCTGACTAAAAATTCCTTAATTATCAATGTCAAATCATTAATATTATGAGCATCATAAGGGTTAATAGAGGTTTTATTTTTATTTAGTAATGGTTTTGATTTGATGATTTTATCCTTATCTGAGGTAGTTATAAATTCTTCAATATTCATTAATTCCATTAGGATATTTTTTTGATAGTCTTGATTATTCATGAGGTATCAAACTAGCAAATTTATTACAATCTTAATAGTCTATGTTTTTTTCTTTTTAATGCCCTTGGGTCTTAATGCATCTATTAACAATAATCTGCTAAGTTCAATTCATGCCGAAAGTAGTAATGACTATTACACATGGAGTGAGTTAGAATTAAATAAAAAATTTACTGAATCCGAGGAAAGCTATATTTTAAAAAAAGTAATAGTAAGAGATTGGGATTTAAATAAATTGCCCTCAAAATCACCTGACTTTCTCAATAATGTACTCAAAGGCCTTGTAAATTTAAGTAAAAATAAGTGTGTAAATATTATTTTTAATAATCAAAAACTTCAATCCTTTGAAGTTTCATTTTTGCAAACTTTTAATGCTTGGCAAATACAATGTAAAAATAAAAAAATGACAACTGACTCCAGATTACAATTCGAAAAAGATATTAACCAAATTGATCCTAATTTTTCTAATATTTTAGAATTCAATAAATTGGCTTATTTATATTTCAATGATCAGAAAGAAGTCCTCAAGGATATTTACAAGCAAGTAAATTTTGAAAAAGCTAATTTTATTAGTATTAATTTTAGAGAAATTTATTTTTTAAAAAAAATATTAAAAGAATACGAAATTGATAGTGAAAATTTTGATTTATTTATAAATAAATTTTATAGTCTACTCGGCGATGAGCTTTTAGCATCATATTATCAAATTGAAAGTTTCCAAGAGTTGGTATTTGAGCAAGCTTACCAACTATCAAATTACTATAAGACAATGGGCAGATATCAAGATTCTTTAGCTTTATTGTCGATTTTAAGCGAAATCGATTCTAGTAATAAAGATCACTATCTAATTCAAAAATATGATCTCATGCTCAACTTATCAAGAAATGAAAAGATATTTATCTTGTTAAAAGAATTTCATTCTGAAGTTGAGATATTTAATTTTATGAAACATAAGCTATATTTACAATACGCCAATTCCTTTAATATAGATAAGCGGCAAATAATGGATTATTTTTATTCCATAAGTAATAATTTTGAGACTGACTTGAAGTTAAATTTAGCTTTTGAGGTCTCAAGTTTCCTTTATTCGGAATATAACTTAACTGAATCTTTAGCGTTTTTGGAAGAGTGTTGTTTTGAATCGATCAATAATTCTCAGTCAGTAGAATATATATTTAGATATGGAGCATTATTAGAAGAATCAAAAAGAATACCTGAGGCTGAACAATTTATTACTAAAAGTATTGAGTATTCAGGCAATAATCCAAGTCCTATTATACTAAATTATTTAGCTTACCTTTGGGTTGAAATGGATAAAAATTTAGATATTTCCGAAAATATGTTAATCAAAGCTGTTTCAGATACTGATGCTAATAATGGCGCCATCCTTGATAGCCTAGGTTGGTTATATTATAAAAAAAATAATCTAGATATTGCAGAAAAATGGATTCATGATGCTTATATTTTAGAACCGGCTGAACCAGAAATTATCGATCATTTATCACAGGTATATAAGAAACAAGGTAGAAAAAAAGAGTCTCAATATCTGGATGCTAAAATTTTAAATTTTTATAAAGATTATTTCAAGTTCGAACAAGTATTAAATAGAAATTATGAAGACTAAATTTAAAAGTTACTCCAAAATTAATACTGATCTTAAGGTTGTGGGTTATTTAAAAAAACATAAAAAACATAAATTAAAATCTAATGTTGCCATTTTAAAATTAGCAGACGATATTCATATAACCAAAAGTAAAAAAAATAATATTTTATATATTGATGGTATTTCAAAAAGAAAATTAATCATTAAGAATGATATAATTGGTAAAACTATAAAATTTTTTGATAAAAAATATTTTACGAAGACGACCTTATCTATAAAAATCGTTAAATTTATTCCTATTGGCTATGGTCTTGGAGGAGGATCTTCTAATGCAGCGGTTGTTTTAAAATATTTGTATAGTATGCATTCTATAACTGACAATAATTTTAATTATGATTCTCATTTAATAGGGTCTGATGTTTCTTTGTTTAAAGACAATTTCCCTAAAATAATTGATGGTATATCTTCTGTGAAAATTAAAATTAAGCGTAACTATAGTTGGAAAAAGATATACTTACTCTTACCATCAAAAAAAAACCCAACAGAAAAAATTTTCTCTTTATATAATAATGACAAGAACAAATCTTTTTTATTTAAAAATATGACAAATAATGAGCTATTAGTTCCTGCAATGAATTATAATAGAGAGATGAAAGAGATAATTTTATTATTAAATAAAAATCATAATCTATTCTTAAAATATGGAATGACTGGGAGTGGGTCTGGAGTTTTCATTATTTTTAGAGGTAATTCACAAAATAGATCTTTTTTTAATGAATTTAAAAGCCTTTTTCCTCTTGCATCAATTGAAAAATCAGAATATTTCAGTTAAGTTCATGTATCTTGATGGGGCGTAGCCAAGCGGTAAGGCACCGGGTTTTGATCTCGGCATGCGTAGGTTCGAATCCTACCGCCCCAGCCAAAGAAAAAAAAATATTATTAAATCACAAATGAGTAGTTCATTAATTTATTCTCTTAGAGAGGCATATATCAGTTACAGTAAAAAAGAAATTTTTACTGATTTAACCTTTAATTTACAGCGTGGTGAACTTATAGCTCTCGTTGGTAAAAATGGAGTAGGTAAATCAACATTAATGAATGTTATTTCTGGTAAGCAGGATATTGACCAAGGAGAAGTTTGGTCTCCTGAAGGGCTTCAATTATCTTATTTTAATCAAGATTTTCATTTTATTAATGAGGATCAGACAATTGAGAACGAATTAAGTAAACTGTTTAAAGACGAGAATGAATATTATAAAATTGATATATTCTGTGAAAATCTATTTTTAGATAAAACTAAAAATATCAAAACTTTATCCGGAGGTCAAAAAAGACGGGTAGGTCTGATTAAATCTTTAATTGTTGATTCTGATATTTTATTACTTGATGAACCTACAAATCATTTAGATCTAGAGTCAATTGTTTGGTTGGAAAATTATCTCAAAAATTATAATGGAGCAATTCTGTGTGTCAGTCATGATAGGCAGTTTTTGAATAATTTTACAAATAAAGTTTTTTGGTTAGATAGGGGCAATTTAAAAGTAAGCCCTAAGGGTTTTAATAATTTTGATCAATGGTCTGCTGATTTGCTTGATCAAGAGGCACGAGAATTAAGAAACCGAAAACAATTTGTTAATATTGAGACAGAGTGGGCGAGTAGGGGAGTTAAAGCCAGAGTTAAAAGAAATATTAAAAGAGTTCAAAGAGCTAAAGAATTAAAACAGCAATTAGAAAATGACGTCTCTTCATATAAAAGAGCAATTGCAAAAATTAAAACTAAAGCAATCACAGCATCTGATAATGAGGCAAAATCAATTATAGAGTTTTATAATACTTTTCTTTCTTATAAGTCGCCATCTGCAAAAATTATTTTAAAAGATTTTACTTTTAAAATTGCAAAGAATGATCGAATAGGAGTGTTAGGAAATAATGGGACTGGCAAGTCAAGTTTTCTAAAAATTTTAGTTGGAGAATTGGAAGTGGATAAAGGAACGGTGAAAGTTAAAAAAGATTTAGAATTTTCTTATTTTGATCAAATGAGAAATGATCTTAAAGACGAATTTCCTATAAAAAAAATATTAGTTCCTAATGGTGGAGATTATATAAAAGTTTATGGCAAAGAAAGGCATGTGTGTAGTTATCTCAAAGATTTCATGTTTGACCCTTCAAAAGTTAATGAAACTGTCGGAACTCTATCGGGGGGACAGAAAAATAAACTATTATTATCTAAAGTTTTAGCTAATCCAAAAACGGGCTTAATACTAGATGAGCCCACAAATGATTTAGATATAGAAACCTTAGATTTATTAGAAGAAATGCTAGTTCAATACAAAGGTACCTTACTCATAGTATCTCATGATCGAGACTTTTTAGATCAGACGGTTAACAAAATTTTATTTTTTGAGGGAGACGGTGAAGTGACATTTTTCAATGGCGGATATAGTGATTTCCTTCAATATCAAACAATCCTAGAGGAAGAAAAAAAATTGAATAATACAATCGTAAATAACAATACATCTAAATTAAAAAGGGATTCAAACGGAAAAAACAAAAAAAAATTAACGTATAAATTAGAATATGAATTAGAGAAAATTCCTTCAATTATTGATCAATTACATATAAATATTAAAGATATAGAAGAACAATTAAGTAAACCCGACCTTTATAAACTAGATAAAGATTTATTTATTGATTTAACCAAGAATCTTCAGGATTATAATGCTAAATTAGAAAACTCTGAAGAAAGATGGGTAGAGTTAATGAGTATGAAAAGTGAAGAGTAACTTCAGATTAGCTGTTAATCAATATATAGATACTTTTAACTTGGACTTAATATTTGAAAAAATTTTAGTACCTAAAAATCAAATTTTTTTTATAGGGGGAGTTTGTCGATCAATCATTTTAAATAACTTTAATAATTACGATATAGATTTAGTAGTACCTAAAATTAATGATGAAACTATAGAGTCGCTTAAGGATAATTTTGAAATAAAATTAAATCATAATTATAAAAATATTTCTTTTAAGCTTAATGATTTAGAAGTTCAAATCAGTTCTTTCCGTAAGGATATTAGTAATTATGGAAGACACGCTAAGGTAGAATTAGCTGAAACTATTGATATAGATTCAGCAAGAAGGGATCTAACATTTAATGCTATTTATATAAATCTTTTAGGTGAAGTGACAGATTTTTATTCGGGCGAACAAGATTTATTAAACTCTCAATTAAGATTTCTTGGGAATCCAGTTGAACAGATTCAAGAAGATTATTTAAGAGCAATTAGATATATAAGATTTCTTTCATTATTTAATAAGCCAGCTTCAATTCAAATAGATACTGAAGCAATTAAAATGCTATCTAAAAATATTATAGATTTTGTGAAGCCTAATAAAATTAAACAAGAGATGCTCAAAATAAAAAAAATGGAATTTCCGAATAATTCTTTACATTTTATAAATCAAAATAAAGAACTAGTATTTTTAAATGATTTTTTAGATTAATTGTCTTGAGATTTCAGTAGTTATTACGGCAACTGAAGTTGCTAAGTTTAAAGATCTCGTATTTTTTTTCATGGGAATAGTAATTTGAAATTTAATTTCATTATGTATCTTTTTTGGTAATCCTGCGGTTTCTTTCCCAAAAATGACAATATCCTTTTTTTGAAATTCAAAATCATAAAAACTTTTTCTAGTTTTAGTGGTGGCTATGATAACTCGAGATTTGTTAGAATAGCTGAAATCAATAAAATTTTCCCAATTTTCGTGCCTAATTAAATTACAATGTTGCATATAATCCATTACAGCACCGCGAAATCTCTTATCTGTGAATGAGAAGTTTAAAGGGTTAATAATATGAAGGGGGAAACCCAGGCATGCTGAAGTCCTGATTGCTACAGCAACATTTTGGGGCATATCTGGCTGATAGAGGCAAATTTCAAATTTATGCGTCATGATGACTACTACTTATGCTATATCTTCCTAATAAAATATTTTAATCATATTAATATTATAATTATGTCAGAAAATAATAAACCAAGAAGAGATTTTATAAAATTAGCGTCAATGACCTTAGGTGGTGTTGGTGCCGCAAGTCTTGCAATTCCTTTTATTAGTTCAATGCAACCCGGTAAAGACGCTTTAGCTCTGGCTTCCACAGAAATAGACTTAACCCCCATACCTGAAGGTGAGAGTCTCACGGTAGTTTGGAGAGGAAAACCAGTTTTTATTAGACATCGCTCCCAAGAAGAAATTCAACTTGCTCAAGAAATTAAAATTGAAGATTTAATTGATGTTGAGGAAGATTCAGTAAGAGTACAAAATGATGAGTGGCTTATTGTGCTAGGAGTTTGTACGCATTTGGGATGTGTTCCTTTAGGACAAAAAACAACTGACTCAAAAGGTGATTATGGGGGATGGTTCTGTCCTTGTCATGGCTCTCATTATGATACTTCAGGTAGAATTAGAAAAGGCCCAGCCCCAAAAAATTTAGAAGTTCCACCGTATGTTTTCCTTAGTGAGAACAGAATAAAGATAGGATAATAAAAAATGAGCTCTAACGATCTACACGGTTATAAAAAAAATCTTAGTTCTCCATACACAGGAGTAAAGGGGTGGATTGATTCCAGATTACCCCTAATAAGAATGATGGAAGCGGAATACCTAAAGTTCCCAGTTCCTAAATCTTTGAATTACTTTTGGTCTTTTGGTGGAATAGCCATGTTTTGTTTAATAGGTCTAATTTTATCAGGAATTTTTCTTGGAATGCACTATAAGCCTTCAGCGGCAGAAGCATTTAATTCCGTAGAAAGAATTATGAGAGATGTCCAGTTCGGTTGGTTAGTTAGATATCTGCATATGAATTTAGCTTCTTTCTTTTTTATAGCTACTTACATCCATATATTTAGAGCACTTTATTTTGGATCTTATAAGGCTCCGAGAGAATTAGTTTTTATTTTTGGTATGTTGATGTTTCTTTTAATGATGGGTACAGCCTTTTTAGGTTACACATTACCTTGGGGGCAAATGTCTTACTGGGGTGCCACAGTTATAACAAATCTATTCTCTGCAATACCTTTAGTAGGTGATGCTATTCTACTTACCTTGTTGGGTGATTTTACAGTGAGTGATGCTACTGTTAACCGATTTTATGTACTTCATTGGTTGCTAGCTTTTGCAATAGTAGGCCTAGTAGTTTTTCATGTAATTACTTTGCATATGACTGGCTCTAATAACCCTACTGGCATGGAACCGCAAAATTGGGATGAGACTTTAAGTTTTCATCCTTATATGACGATTAAAGATACTAAAGCAATGGTTTTATTTTTCATACTTGTTGCATTTATTCTTTTCTATTACCCAAATATTATGGGACATAGTGATAACTATATCAGAGCTAACGCATTAGTAACTCCTGCTCATATTGTGCCCGAATGGTATTTCTTACCTTTCTATGCAATCTTAAGAGCTATTCCTGACAAATTAGGTGGAGTTTTAGCTATGTTTGGATCTATTGCCGTACTTTTTATACTGCCATGGCTCGATACATCGAAAGTAAGATCTTGCTTGTATAGACCTATTTGGAGAATTTGCGTATTGCTCTTTGCTTTAAATTTCTTTGTTTTAATGTATATGGGAGCAAAACCAGCTTCAGATCTTTATGTGCTAATATCTAGAATAGGTACGGCATACTGGTTTTTATTCTTTTTAGTTCTAGCTCCACTAGTTGGTTATCTGGAAACCCCTAGACAGCCCGTTACCATTTCAAATTATATTAGAGATAAAAAAGCATAATATTAAAAATGATTAAAAAATTTCTTTTAATAATTTTATTTATAAATTTTTATACTTTTACATTTGCCGCTGAATCAAAAATTGAAATCCCAAAGTATGACTGGTCTTGGAAGGGGTTTTTTGGAACTTATGACAGATCAGCTGCTCAAAGAGGTTTTAAGGTATATAAAGAAGTCTGTTCTGGTTGCCATTCTATGAATTTATTATCATATAGAAATCTAGAAGACCTTGGTTTTAGCAAACAGCAAATTAAAGTTATAGCTTCAGATTCTCTGGTAGAAGACGGACCTAATGACGAGGGAGAGATGTTTGAAAGAGATGCTATTGCCTCTGATAGATTTGCAGATCCTTATCCAAATGATAACGCTGCAAGAGCTGCCAATAATGGAGCATACCCTCCCGACTTATCTTTGATTGTAAAAGCTCGTCCTAAAGGAGCTGATTATATAAAAGCATTGTTGATGGGCTATGTGGAAGCACCTCAAGGAGTTACTGTTCCTGAAGGGATGTACTATAATGCTTATATGGAAGGCCATCAAATTGCGATGCCAGCACCACTTTTAGACGGATCGATAGACTATGATGACGGAACGGAACCAACTTTAGATCAGCTTGCTACAGACGTAACTACATTCATGGCTTGGGCAGCTGAACCTTATCTTGAAGATAGAAAGAGATTAGGAGTTAAAGTAATGTTATTTTTATTAGCTCTTTTTGTTTTAACTTATATTTCTAAAGAAAGAATTTGGAGAAATGTTAAATAAATTATTTAATTAGACGTTAAATAAAAAGTGCATCACGTCACCATCTTTAACAATGTAGTCTTTGCCTTCTAATCTTAATTTACCTTTTTCCTTTGCTCCCTGTTCCCCTTTATAAGCAATAAAGTCTTCAAATGAAATAGTTTCTGCTCGAATAAATCCTTTTTCCATATCTGAATGAATAGTTCCAGCTGCTAATGGAGCAGTATCGTTCTTAACTATAGTCCAAGCCCTAACTTCCTTTTCACCTGCCGTAAAAAAATTAATATAGTTTAAAATCTCATAACCTTTTCTGATGACTCTTTTAAGGCCTGTCTCTTTTAATCCTAAGCTTTCCAAGAATTCTTGTTTTTCTGATTCCTCTTGTATTTGTGAAATCTCAGATTCTATTTTAGCGCTGACTATTAAAACTTCAGAACCTTTTTCCTTAGCATAATCCTCAACTATTTTAGTATAATTATTCCCACTTTGAGCGGATGATTCATCTACGTTACAGATAAAGACAACAGGTTTTGTGGAAATTAATTTATATTCCTCAAGATGTACTAGTTCTTCAATTGACAATGTAGCTAAAAGACTTTTACCTTCAGATAAATCGTCTATGGATTTCTTTAAAATTTCTACTTTCTTTTTTTCATCATCATTTTTGGGAAACTTTCTTATTTTTTGATAATTTCTATCTAATATTTCTATATCAGAAAGTGCGAGTTCAGTATCAATGATTTCTATATCTTGAATAGGGTCAATTCGATTTTCAACGTGCTGGATATCATTATCATCAAAGCACCTCACAATATGAAATAAGGCATTTACAGATCTTATATGAGTTAAAAAAGCATTACCTAATCCTTCTCCCTTAGAGGCTCCTTTAACTAAACCTGCTATATCAACTATTTCAAAAACTGCTGGAATTACTTTTTCCGGTTTAGCTATTTCAGTAATATCTCTTAATCTGTCGTCAGGAACTTTTACTAGTGCGCTATTAGGATCTATAGTCGCAAAAGGATAGTTTGCGGCAAGGGCCTGCTCATTTTCGCATAAAGCATTAAATAAAGTCGATTTACCAACATTAGGCAATCCTATAATTCCGCATTTCATTTTATTAAATCCCCAAGTTTGAAAGATGTTTATTTAAAAATATTTGAGAAAAATTTAAATAAATAATTTCAAAAATTTCGTAAATAATTTTAATTTCTTTCTGTTTAAAGTTTCCTAGTACGTGCTTTGTTACTTTATTTTTATCTCCAGGATGATCAATGCCTATTCTTAATTTCCAATAATTAATTCCAATATTTTGAGAAATACTTCTAAGGCCATTATGTCCTGCATTTCCACCACCCTGTTTTAATTTCACAAACCCTAAAGCTAAATCAAGTTCATCATATAAAACTATGAGCTCGTTTAAATCAAAGTTGCTGACAGTTTTAAGACTTAAAGCACTTTTGCCAGATTCATTCATGTAAGTCTCTGAGATTGCTATTTGAAAATGCTCCCCATCTATAGAAAATTTATTCGATAATTGATAATTTTTAAATTTTTTAGTTTTAAGTCCTAATTTTTCAATTAAATAGTGTCCAAGCATTAATCCAACACTATGACGATTTAACTTATGTTTGAGGGTAGGGTTACCGATACAATAAAGAGTATGCATGCGAAAAAGTAATTTCTATTACTCTGCTGCCTTATCTTCTTTCTTTTCTTCTGCTTTCTCATCAGTGGCTGCTTCTTCGGTTGCCCCTGCTTCAGGTGCCGCAACTTCCTCAACCTTAGGAGCCTGAATAGTTGACAACATGAAATCTCTTCCAACAATAGTTGGCTTCATTCCTTCGCCAAGTTCAACTGAACTTAATCTGATATCATCACCAACTTCTTTTCCTTCTAAATTAATTTCAAATTTTTCAGGAATATTATTTGCTAAACAGCTAAGTTCTATTTCTCTTCTTACTACATTCAGAACTCCGCCCTGTTTCAAACCTGGTGACAGTTCTTGATTTATAAATTCTATTGGAATCGATACAATAATTCTTGTCTTATCGTCAACTCTTTGGAAATCGACATGAATAGGGAAGTTCTTAACTTTATGTCTTTGAATGCTTTTTACAACTACAGCTTCTTTTGTACCATCAATATCTAGTTCAAAAACCTTTGAGTAGAACTGACCTTCTTCGAATCTTTTTTTAAGGGTTATATTATGAACAGAAACCATTTTTGGCTCAATTTTACCACCATATATAATAGAAGGGACCATTCCTTCTTTAAATACAGGACTAGTATTTCCTTTTATTCTATTTTTAGCAGGTATGCTTCCACTGATTTTCATAGATGCAGTTTATATATTAATTTCAGGATTTAATCAAATAATGATGAGATAGACGTCTCATTATTTATACGCATTATTGCCTCACCAAATAAGGGAGCTACTGATAAAAATTTCATGTTTTTTGGGATTTCGAATATAGGTTTGATAGAGTTAGTGCAAACCATTTCTTCAATAACAGAGCCCTGAATGTTATCTAGAGCCTTACCTGAGTAAACTCCATGAGAGCAGTACCCGTAAACATCTGTTGCTCCCTTTGCTTTGAGCGCTAAAGCTGCATTACAAATAGTTCCTCCAGAATCAACTAAATCATCAATAATTATACATTTCTTACCTTCCACATTACCAATAACGTTCATAGCGGCTGATACACCTGGGGCATCTCTTCTTTTGTCAATAATTGCAAGATCTGCGTCAAGTTTTTTTGCAAATGATCTAGCTCTCATTACTCCTCCAACGTCCGGAGAGACAAAAACTAAATTATCAGATCTTTTATTATCAATTATATCTTTAGTAAATAAAGGTTGGGCATATAAATTATCAAGAGGAATATCGAAAAAACCCTGAATCTGGCCAGCATGAAGATCCATAGTTAAGACCCTATTAGCTCCAGCTGTTGTTATCAGATTTGCTACCATTTTAGCTGAAATTGGAGTTCTAGGGCCTGTTTTTCTATCTTGTCTGGCATATCCAAAGTAAGGAAGAACTGCTGTAATTCGGGAAGCAGAACCTCTTCTTAAAGCATCAATTGTAACTAATAATTCCATTAAATTGTCATTAGCAGGAAATGAGGTTGATTGTATGATAAAAACATCCTCTCCTCTTACATTTTCATGAATTTCAACGAAAATTTCTTTATCTGAAAATTTTGTGATTGTAGCATCGGCTAATTTTATCTGAATATAGTCAGCAATCTCTTTGGATAAGTCATGATTGCTATTTCCTGAAATAATTTTCATTTAGTATTATGTTTATACATAGAATAATTATTTATTCCAAACTATTTTATAGCAACTAGGCTTAGATTTCTCCCGTAATCTGAATATTCTCTGTGTTTAGATTGCCTGTAACTAAAATAATTTACGTCCAAGTAGGTATTTTTTTTATAGTCTTTGATAGATCTAATATTTTGATTTTGCAAAATATTAGTGGCAAATTTCGGAAGGTTAAAATAAAGCCTATTTCCTTTTAAAGAGGAGTAAGGGTTGGTCTTGGGAAGCTTAAAATTATTTAAAAAATCATAATTTATTTCGTAAGAGTATTTCCTAATGCAAGGACCTATAACAGCATTTATAGAATTAACAGAACTTCCAATAAGAATCATTTTTTCGATAGTTTTTTCTATTATTCCATTAGAAAGTCCTTTCCAACCCGCATGACAAATTCCAATATTATTATTTTCATTATCAAAAAATATTAAAGGAATGCAATCAGCAGTTGTGATTCCTAAAATTAGATTACTTGAATTCGTAACTAGTGCATCAGCATTACCTCTATTATCTGATTCCTTATTAATTATTAAGCAATTATTACTATGAGATTGGCGAGGCAAAACTAATACTTTATTTAAAAGATTCATTTTATTTTTAGCATGATCGATATTTTTTTTGATTAGCTCTGGATTATCTTTTGAAAATTTACCACAATTAAGACTTTTATATATTCCTTTGGAGAAACCGTAATTTTTAGAGAAAAACTTAAATTTTATTCTATTCTTACTATTCATAATTTTTCACATTAAAGTTTTTAAAAACTAATCCCATTTGACCATTTTTACTCCCCGTTAATAAATCCTTAATAATTTTATTCTTAACATCAGTTGAGTTGTTAAAAAAACTTGAGGCATTATTTTTAATAAAATCAGATTGAGAAACTATTTCAGAATTATGAGGGGAGAATAATTTCTTTAGTCTACTAAAATCAACTGAAAATGAATAATCGACACCCTCAAAAGATTCAAATAAATCTATTTTTTTATGTTCTCTTAATGCTCTAAGAGAACTTTTTCTAGAGTATTCAGTATACCCATAATCATTTGTTGTAAAAAAAAACTTATTAATTTTGCTATGAAGATTCTGAATAAAAAAATCTATAAGAGAAGAATGCTCTAATATATCATTTTCTTTAAAGTCAATAAATTCAAAATCTTTTTTTATATATTCTGATGGAATTGAGCTCAGGGCACTTAGAAAATAATGGTTATTTTCTTTAGTGATAAAAATTTCAGAAAATTTATTATTTTTATAAATATATTGCTTATGTCCAAATGCATCTAAAAATTCATTAGAGTAAATGAAGACTATAAATTCATCCTTAATCGAAAAATCATTAATGTCAGAAATAATTGAGAAATTTGGAAGTTTATTAAATTTTTGTAGCTGTTTAGTGAAATAGGAACTTTTTTCTAAAAATGTTGTGCTTAAAATTTCAATTCCATTTATATGCATCTGTTCTAAAATATCATATGTTAAGTACCCATTACCTGGGCCAAGTTCTAATAAATGAACCTTTTTGATGCCTGGATTTTTATTAATAAATTGGTTAAATAAAGCAATTCCAAATAGAGATGAAATTTCAGGAGATGTTATAAAGTGCCCTTTGATACCAATTTTATCTACCTCCTCATAATTATAAAATCCCGATGTTTCATGGAAATTTGATATTTGCACAAAATCTTGAATGCTAATCTTTTGAAAAGCATTTAAAATTTTATTTATTTCTTGTTGTACAGACATTGAAATGTAATTACTAATCCAAGTATGAAAATGGGTATGCTTAGAATTTGAGCAACTGTAAAATAAGTAAAAATAAATCCGATGTGAATATCGGGCTCTCTAATAAACTCAATCATAACTCTAATTGTTGCATAATTAATCAAAAAAAGACCAGTTACTAATCCTGTTTTTGGTCTAAAATAAAAGTAAATTATATTTAGTGCAATGAAAGGTAAAATACCCTCCAGTAGGGATTCATAAATCTGAGATACATGCCTATAAAAATCTTCATTAGGATATCTCACACTAATCATAAAATTAGTCTCTCTTCCTATTAACTCTTTATTTAAAAAATTAGCAATTCTACCCAAACCAATACCTACTGGAGCAGTTAAGCAGATTAGATCCGTTACTTTAAATAAAGAAATTTTATGTTTATTGATAAAATAAATAACACTTAATAGACATCCAATAAAAGCTCCATGAAAAGACATTCCTCCCTCCCAAATCTTAATAATCGATATGGGGTTTGAAAAGTAATAATCTATATTATAAAAAAATATATAACCTAATCTCCCACCTATAATGATACCTAAAAAATTATAAAAAAATAAATCTTCGAAAGTCTTTGAGTTTAAATTAAATAATTTTAAATTTTTTTTACTAAACCAATAAAAATATAAAAAACCAAAAATATAAGATAAGCTATACCACCTGATGTCGAAACCTAAAATTGATAAAGCAACTGGTGAGAATAAATTTGGATATTCAAACATTAATCAAAACAATATTACAGAATTTATATCCAATAAGGATAAACTTTTAGTCGAGTTAGTGAGGTTTATTGACCTTAGTTTTGAAGCTCTAGAAGTATGTAAGGATATAAAGTCAGATTTCCATAAATTATCAGCATTAACTAAGAATATTAAGAAATAACTATTGATAAATATAACTTATTAACATTATAATACTATATGTAGTGGTTATAATTGTTCAATATTGATATATATAGTATATGAAATTCAAAGATAACGATTCTTCTCCTCTTAAAATTGTTGCAGAAGTCTTTAATATTAAAAATATTGATGATACATCAGCTTTTAATAAATCTGATATTTCGCTTTTAACTGAAATTAGTGACAAAAAAGTAATATTAGAATTTAATTGGATTGAAGATCTAAATTTTATGGTCTCTTCTTTTGTAATAGAAGACTTCGACCAGAATATTCTTTATCAACAACTAAATCAAATTAACAACAGTTTAATTATAGGAAATTTGAAACAAAAGAATAACAAATCAATAGTGTATAAGCATACTTTACCTCTTGGTTCTAAAAATGAACAAGTGTTTATAAAAAAATATTTAGAAGACCTTTTATCTGAATTTAATCATTTAGTTACTATTCTGCTTAAAAAAGCTACTTCAAATAAACATTCATCAATTGATGGTGAAAATAAAATAGTTGGCCACGCTTAAAAAAACAATTTTATTTATTGGCTTTGGCAATATGGCCAAATCATTATTAAATAGTAAATTGAAAAAAAATTTTGATATTTGTGCAGTAAATTCTAGTAATCAAATCAAATTTTTAAACTTTAAAAAAAAAAAAGAACCACCGACATTTAATGTAGTTTTTTTATTAGTAAAACCAAATATCTTTTACAAAGAGGGGAAGTCCTTTTCAAAATATCTTAATAATCAAACTAAAGTTATATCATGCATGGCAGGAGTAAAAGAATCCACTATCTCAAAAAAATTAAATACAAAAAACATTATAAGGATTATGCCAAACATATTATCTTTATTTGGTGGCTCTCACACCTGTGTTTTCAGTAATGATGAAAATTTAGCTAATTGGACAATGAAAAATATTACAAATATCTTCGGAACTTCATTTATCATTAAAAATGAAAATGATATCCATAAAGCAACAGCACTATTTGGAAGCGGACCTGCATTTATAGCAAAAATAATTAGTAGTTATCTTAAAGCTTCTAAAAAAATGAATTTCAAATATACCAATAATGATGAACCAATTCTTATGTTATTTAAAAATGTGATTGAATTATCTAAAACTTATGGAGGATTAGATAATTTTATTAAAACCATCTCTAGTAAAAAAGGTACTACTCAAGAAGGTATAAATTTTTTAGAAAAAGCTAATATTGAAAAAATTATATATACTGCTATTTTTAGATCCTATAAAAGATCAAAAGAATTAAGCATTGAAAAATAATAATATACTCACTGAAAAACAACTAAGTTCTATTAATTCAATAGCTCATAAAAATGAATTTCTTAAAGCATTAATAAAGATAAATAAAGATTATTCTAATTTCGAAAACTTCATTACGTCATTTGAAAAGCATGTTAATAAAAAATTATTAACTATAAAAAAAAATAAATATTCATTTGAAGATAAATTATTCGATTCAATTATTACAAGGTTAGAAATATTAAATAAACATAAAAAAATTGCCCTTAGAATTTATCTCGAATCTCAAAAAAACAATCGTTATTTTTTAGTTTTAACAAAATCAATTCATGAATATTTTTCTCATCAATTTAATAGATTACCCCAAACAGGAATAGCTATTGTAATATACGCGTTAACTTTTAATACTTGGATAGAGGATGATAAGGATCTTGATAAAACAATGTCATTTTTAGGTAAGTCAATAAATTATATAAAAAAAATAGAACCATTTTTAAAAAAATGATTACTTTTGAAGAGTTTAAAAAAATTGATATTAGAGTAGGTACTATATTGTCTGCCGAAAAAAACCATAATGTTACTAAGCCATCATTAATCCTAATTGTAGATTTCGGAAGTGTATTAGGATTAAAAAAAACTTCAGCACAATTAACTGAGAACTATAATCTAGATCAGTTAATTGGTTTGCAAATAGCAGCTGTTATAAATTTTCCTCCTAAGCAAATTGGGAAGATGATTTCAGAATTTTTAGTTCTTGGCTTTCCTGATAGCAATAATCAACCGATATTAGTTTCTCCTATTCAAAAGATTGAAAATGGTGGAAAATTATTTTAATAAAACTTGAAACTTTAAGCTAACCATAAGACCGCCATGAGATGACTTATTAAATTTTATATCACCATTATTTATATCAACTATTTTTTTTACAATTGATAAACCCAGTCCACTTCCTTGGTTAAGATTATTTTTTCCTTTTATAAATGGCTTTACCAAATCATCTGGGCTTAAATCTGTACCTGGTCCGTCATCCTCAATTTTTATTATCCAATAATTTTCTTCAAAATATGAATTTATAAATATTTTATTTGCAAATTTTTGTGAATTTTCAATAATATTTTGTATGGATCTATAGATTTGATTTTTTTTGATACTGATACTTTTTTGCTCATTCTTATCAATAGATATATTTTCATATTTTTGAATTATTTCATTTATAAAAATATCACTTTGAATTTTTTGTATAACCTCTTCTTTTTCATTTTTAATAAAATCTATATAATGTTCAATCATTAAATTCATTTCATTTATATTGGAGTGAATATCTAATTTCATTTGCTCATCGGTTAAATTGTCAATCATTAAATTTATTCTTGTTAATGGCGTTCTTAAGTCATGACTTATTCCTGCAAGCATATTTTTTTGTGAATTGATTGTTTGATTAATATTATTTTTCATATAATTAAAATCTCTAATTAATCCTCTTATTTCTGTTGACCCTGTGGGTCTAATATCTGGTGTTTCAATTCCTCTTCCAAAGCTTCTAGTGATAATCCCAAGTCTTTTTAACGGTCGAATTTGATTTTTTATAAAAAAATAAGAAATTAACGATAAGATAATACTACAAAATAATATCCAAAGAAAAAATCCTGTAATAGTCTCAGTTTCAAGCTCATCTTTCTTAATCAAAAAATTAAATATATGATCATTTTTATTAATTTTAATTATGAAATATTTCTCATCATAAATTTTAAATTCTGAATTAAATTTTATTTGATTTAATGCTTGGTTCATTCTCTTATTCAAAAAATAATTATTAGAATTCTTATATATTTTAAGATCGTTGTTTTTTATAAGTACTAATTCAAGTGTTTGAAGGGAATTATAAGGAACTTCTTCATAGTGATTGTATTCATTAATAAATAATTCGATATTATTCACAATATTATTTGATAGTTTTTTTAGAACTAGATCCCAATGTAGTTCAAAAAATATAATTATGCCTATTATTTGAATCAGAACTATAGGTATTGATATTAAATAAAAAGACCTAAGTAATAAACTGCTAGATATTTTTTTGAATTTATAATTCATTAATAGAATATTTTATAACCCTTACCGTGAACTGATCTAATTACATCATTTAATCCACAATATTTTTTTATCTTCATTCTAAGTCTTGAGATTTGCATATCACTACTTCTTGATAAGTAATCTAAATTTAATTCTTTGTTCATTAATTCTCTATTTAAAAATTGATTAGAATTTCTGATTAGTAATTTAAGTATCTTAATTTCATTGCTAGTTAAATTAATTGCAATTTTATTGTGACTAAGAATTTCCTTTTTTAAATCAAATTGTGTATTTTCATCAAAATTAATTAGGTTAGTTGAATTTTTTTTACTTAGGTTTTTTTTTATCTTTAGTAATAGTTCTCTAGAATCAAATGGTTTTCCAATATAGTCCTCTGCGCCTAATTCGAGTCCTACAACTCTGTCATCCGCATTACTTAATGCTGATAAAAATATTACAGGTGAATTAATTCTATTCTTAATATTATTTACATAAAAATCTAATCCATTCGAATCTGGAAGCATTATATCTAATAGAATTAAATCAAAAGTAAAAAGCTTTATTAGTTTTTCTGCTTCACTAATTTTTCCTGCTTTGCTAACTAAATGATTATTAGTTACTAATAATTTTTCGATTAATTCTTGAAGAGTAGGATCATCTTCAATCAATAATATATGTGGATTTATATTCATAAATTTTCTATGACATTTATAAATCCACTCATATATTTTGAATTTGTTTTTTTAAATAATGTCATTATTCTTCCTGATATCTTTTTTATTGATTTGTCTAAATTTTTTTTACCGTTTTCAGTTAATTCAACTTTTGTATTATCTAAATTAGAAATAAATTTTTTATTCTCAAGATTTTTAAATATAATATTAATATTTTGTCTCTTGATTATAAGTTTTTTAGATAAATCTATTTTTTTCTTAAAGCCCTTTCTTATTTCTATTAATATTAAAAATTCATTTAGAGTGAGATTATTTTTCTCTGTCTCTATACTAATTTCTTGTTGTATTAGTTTATATGTCCTATGCGATCCTAACAGAATCTTTAGAATATTATCTTCCTTAAAATAGAGTGTGTCAGCAAAGCTTATATTCATTTAAATAATTATATTGTGAATTTTTTTAATTAATAATACATTATTTTACTTATGGAAATCATCCCTTTTGATAAAAGAATAGGTTTTATTTGGTATAATGGTGAAATTGTTGAATGGCAAAATGCAACTACACATGTTCTCAACCATGGTCTTCATTATGGAAGTTGTGTATTTGAAGGATTACGGGTTTATGCGTCTAATATCTATAAACTAGAAGCACATACTGACAGGCTTTTTCATTCTGCAAATAGAATGGGAATGGAAGTTCCATATACGAAAAAAGAATTAAATGACGCTCAACATGAGATTATTAAAAAAATGAATATTGCTTATGGCTATATTAGGCCAGTTATTTGGAGGGGTAGCGAGATGATGGCTATTTCAGCTCAAAAAAATAAAATTAATGTAGCTATTGCTACCTGGGAATGGCCTTCATACTTTTCTCCAGAAGATCGTTTAAAAGGACTTACATTGCAAACTGCTGAATGGAGAAGACCGCCAGCAAATACTATTCCAACAGACGCTAAAGCGGCAGGCCTTTATATGATATGCACTCTTTCTAAACATAAAGCAGAAAAAGATGGTTTTACTGATGCTTTAATGTTGGATTATGAAGGTAAGGTTGCTGAGTCAACAGGGTCAAATATCTTTTTTGTTTTTAGTGGTGAATTGCATACCCCAATACCACATTGTTTTCTAGATGGAATTACAAGACAAACAGCAATCAGTATAGCTGAAAAACATGGCATAAAAGTTGTTCAAAGAGATATCTATCCTGAAGAAATTAAAGATGCTGAAGAAGTATTTTTAACTGGTTCTGCTGTAGAAATTAATCCGGTTAGAAAGATAGACAGTTTTGAATTTAAAGTTGGTAATATTACTAAAATGATTTCAAACTTATATCTAAGTGAGGTTGATGAAAATTTTCAAAATAATAAAGAAAATTCCCGATAAATTAATTATCAATTACATCTTTCCATTTTAAACTTTTTTCTAAATCTTTATCTTTAGCTCTAACTATTTTTAAGTCATCTCCATATTGACTAAACTTCCAAAATGCAGCCTTAGTTTTTAATTGATCTATTATAAATTCATTTGACCTTATAGATTCTTCTCTATGAGGTGAGGATGTCATGATAAAAACTATTTTATCACCAAGTGGTATCTTTCCAACTCTATGAACAATAATACAATTATTTAAATTCCATTTATGAATAGCTTCAGTCCTTATCTTATCTAATTGTTTTAGAGCAAGGTTCTCGTAGCATTCTAAAAAAATAGCCTCAATAGATTCCTTTTCATTAAATATATCTTCTCTTACCGTTCCTAGAAATATTGAAACTGCTCCATTTCTATGAGATTTTATATTCGAGTATAAGTCGTCAAGACTAAAATCTTTATTTGTAATTTTTATCATTATCCGCCTGTAACAGGTGGTAGAATTCCCAACTCATCACCATCAGTTATGCTAATAGCTTCATTTTCAATTTCTTTGAAATTGATAAAAAATTTAATTGAGTTGTCACTAAATATTTCTGAAAAAAAAATATCTTTTTTAATCAAAAATAATTTTAAATCTTTAAAGTTTAATTTTTCTTCAATTTCAAATAAATCTTGAGATTTATTTAGCTTTACCCTTATCCAAGAAAAATATTTGATAGTAATTTTCAAATTACAGTTAAACCTTTTTTAATATAACTATAACCTGAATAAAGAGTAAAAAATGCTGAAATCCAAAGCATTATTAATCCCGCATTCCAAATCGTATTATTAAAATCATAACCCATTCCCAATATTAAGATGGATAAACTAATCATTTGTGTCGTTGTTTTAATTTTTGCTACAAAAGTAACAGGAACTTTTTCATTATTATTAGCTAGAAATTCTCTTAAGCCAGAAATCGCTATCTCTCTTAATAAAATAATAATAGCCGGTATTACATGTATATCTGTAATAACCCTTGTTTCTATTAATACTATTATGACTGAGGCAATAAGGAGTTTATCTGCAATAGGGTCCAATAGAATTCCTAGTTTTGAAGTTTGATTTAAGGCCCTTGCCAAATAGCCATCAAAAAAATCAGAGATAGAAGAAATAATAAATAAAAATCCAGCTAATAAAACTATTTTAGAATCATCGGAGAAGAGTAAATACAATATTAGTGGAATAAGAAATATTCTTATAAAAGTAATTATATTTGGAATTGTTAGATTTCTATTCATTGTTAATCTTATCTATTATAGTCTGTGCAAGCAATGTATTGACACCTTCAATTTGTAGCAGTTCTTTCATGTTGGTTTGCTTAAGTTCTTTCGTACTTCCAAAATAGTTAATAATCCTTAATTTTTTAACCTTACCAATACCTTTTACGTCATCTAAGAAACTTGACTTAATGGAGTCAGACATTCTCTTTAAGCTATTTTTTTTTGATAATGTATGTGCTCTATCACGAATCTTTTGTAAAAAACCTTCAATTTTTGGTTGATTAGTTAATGATATGTTGCTTTCATTAAGTGTGTGATATTTATCAAATTTATAATCTCTATTATGACCTTTAGAAATAGCTATTAAAAAAATTTGATCATCAAGATTAAATTTTTTCAATATATCATTGCATATTTTTAGATAAGGCTTACCTCCGTCTATTAAAATAATATCTGGGATTAGTTTGTTAGAGTTTTCAAAGCGTGAAAGAAAAACTTTTTTCATTAAATCTGCATCTCCGAATTTTTTTAAATCTAAATCTTTGAATTTGTAAGTTCTTGATTCTTTTATATCGAAACCCTCATTATTAAAAACAACATAAGAGGCTACGGCATAATTATTAGAATAAAAACTATTATCATATCCTTCTATTCTTTGTACGGGACTTTTTATTTTAAAAAACTTTTGTGTTAATTGAAGGATCTCATTATTAGTATCGTAAAATTGATCATACTTTTTAATCTCTTTATAAAGATTATTTTTTGAAATTTTTTCAATATTATTAACGCCATTGATATTTTTATTTTTTAACATTAAGTTAATTTCAAGTTTATCTTTAAAAATAATTTTTAAATCTTTGAAATTACTAATGGTACCAGAACATATGAGGCTTTGAGGCCTAAATCCACTAATGTAAAACTGTATAAGTAATGAGGGTATATTTTTTTCATCTTCTTTATCTTTTGAGATATAGATCATCTTTCCTCCTAGATACCTCCCATATCTAATAAAGCTAATAAAAATACTTAAATAGTTATCCTTGTTTATATATATAAAATCGTAGTTTGAATCTTGCGATCCCACTTTAATTTCTTCTCTGATAATAAAATTTAAAGATTGTATACTATCTCTAATTTCACTGGCCCTTTCATATTTTAGTAATTTACTTGCTATTAACATTTCTTTTTCTAAATCATTAGTAATATTATTTTGATTGCCTTTAAAAAAACTAATCGTTTTATTCACTTGTTTGTCATACTCATTTAAACTTACTTTACCAACGCAGGGTGCAGAACATTGTTTGATGTCATATAATAAGCATGGTCTTGACCTATTTTTAAATTCTTGATTTGTACAACTTCTTAATTTGAATATTTTTTGAAGTATTTTTAATACTTTATCTGTTTTTAGTGCGGAGGTGAAAGGACCAAAAACAAGGTCATTCTTATTGTATTCATTTCTAAATTTTGAAATTCTAGGATATTCATCTGAAGATATTTTTATTAAAGGAAAACTTTTATCGTCTTTTAACCTTATGTTATATCTGGGCGCAAACTTTTTTATAAGTAAAGCTTCTAATAGTAAGGCATTTCTTTCCGTCTCCGTTAGCTCAAATTCAATACTATTTGTTTGAAAGACCATTTGTTGAAGTCTTCTAGGCAATTTATTTACTTGACCATAATTTCCAAGCCTTCTTTTAATGTTGATAGCTTTACCTATATAGATCGGTTGGTCTTTTTTATTTTTAAATAGATAAACTCCTGATGTTATTGGAGCTTCTTTTATTTTTATTTTAAGTACTTCTAGACCTTCCATTTTTATCAATATATCCCTATTCTATTAGAAAAAGAATTGTTCTTTTCAACTAGTCAATTCAATATATTTAATATAATTATCTCAATATGATAATTGGCGTTCCTAAAGAAATTAAGAATCATGAGTATAGGGTTGGCTTAACGCCAGAGAGTGTTAAGCGTTTAAATGCTGAGAGCCACAGTGTTCTTGTTGAAACTAATGCTGGATTAGGATCAGGTTTTACTAATCAAAATTATATCGATGCCGGTGGTAGAATTATAGAAACTGCTGACAAATTATTTAATGCTAGTGATTTAATAATTAAAGTTAAAGAACCTCAAACTGATGAAATTAATATGATTAAAGAGAATCAAATTATCTTTACCTTTTTACATTTAGCCTCTTCAGAAGATTTAACAAAAAAATTAATTAAAAAAAAATGTATTTCTATTGCCTATGAAACTATTTCTGATGATCTTGTTGGATTACCTCTACTAAAACCAATGAGTGAAGTTGCGGGAAGACTTTCTATACAAGCTGGAGCTAGATGTTTAGAAAAAACTTTTGGTGGTCTTGGTATATTATTAGGCGGTTCTTCCTACAGTAATCCAGCTAAAACACTAGTTATTGGCGGGGGAGTTGTTGGTTATAACGCGAGTTTAATTGCCCTTGGTATGGGCTCTGATGTAACTATATTAGAAAAATCTTTATCTAAAATAGATTTTCTAAAAAAAGAATTTCCTAAAGCTACGGTTCTAAACTTTGATGATATTAGTATGCAAGATATTTTAAGTGTTTCGGATTTAGTAATTGGAGCAGTATTAATACCTGGAACCTTAGCCCCTAAAGTCATTACAAAAAAAAATTTAGGTATTATGAAAAGTGGTTCAGTTATAGTTGATGTTGCAATTGACCAGGGTGGATGTTTTGAGACTAGCCATGCAACTACTCATCAAGATCCAACCTATATTGTAGATAATATTATTCATTACTGTGTTGCTAACATGCCGGGAGCAGTACCTAGAACTTCTACAATTTCTCTAAATACAGTAACAATAAATTATATTTCTGATTTAGCTAATTTAGGGTCTGAAAATTTTTGCAAAATAGACCATCATCATTTAAATGGTCTAAATACATATAAAGGTCATCTTACATATAAGCCAGTGGCAGATAACTTCAATATGAGCTATACAGAACCTCACTCAGTTATTTGATTAAAGCATTAGAATTACTTTCGCCTTATGAAGGCTTAAGCTCAGATTTTTACGAATTAGCAGATCCTGCTGATTTCCCAGATCATCATATCAGATTTAGAAGTAATGAATTTAATGAGTTTTCTGATTTAAATGATCGATCTTGGATTGATTTATTCGGAAAATTTAAAAGTGATCTACTACCCGAAAATTCTAATTTGGCACTTAAATATCATGGACATCAGTTTCAAACTTATAATCCAGAATTAGGCGATGGTAGAGGTTTTACAATAGCCCAATTTTATCATGATAAAAAATTATTAGATTTAGGAACTAAAGGAAGCGGTCGAACAAAATTTTCAAGAAATGGCGATGGCCGACTAACCTTAAAAGGAGCTGTAAGAGAAGTTCTTTGTTCGGAATATCTTAATGCGTTAGGTGTTAATACAAGTAGATCCATTTCTTTAATTGAAACTGGTGAAAAACTTTATAGAAATGACGAACCTTCGCCTACAAGATCAGCCGTATTAGTTAGAGCTTCCCATTCACATATAAGAATAGGCAGTTTTCAATATCAAGCTTATCACCGAAATACAAAAAATATTGAATCTTTGATAAATTATACTTGCAAAAATTATTTCAATTTACCTGCTAGTCATAATTTAGAGTTAGATTTTTTTCATGAGGTAGTTGATCGTTTAGCCATGTTAGCTGCATCATATACAGTATCCGGCTTTGTTCATGGTGTTTTAAATACGGACAATATCAATATTACGGGTGAAAGTTTCGACTATGGGCCATACAGAATGCTCGAATACTATGACCCAGAAAAAATTGCAGCTTATTTTGATCATTCAGGTCTATATAAATTTGGAAATCAGGCAGATGCAATATTTTGGAATATTCAGCAATTGGCATCAATTATGACAATTTTTATAGATAAGGATCAATTAATCGTTTTATTAAAAAAATATCCAAATTTATATAATAAATATTTAATAAAAATTTTATTCAAAAGATTGGAAATAGTAATGAAATCAGATAATGAGAACCAAGATTTACTTAAAGTATTTTATGAATTGTGTTCTTCAAAAAAGTTTTTATATGAAGAAGTATTTTTTGATTTTAAAAACATTCAATTAAATGAGGATCTTGTAAATAAAAAATACTCCTCTTATTCTTTTTTAAAAGAATTTAAAAAGTTTGAAAAAACCAATGATGTTAGAAGTTCTAATAAAGAAATAGTTACTCTTTTGTATGATGATATAGAGAAAATATGGCAATCCATCAATAATGAAGATGATTGGAGTTTATTTGACAATAAATTAAAAAGTATTAATAAGATGTTATAGTTTAAATAAATGGATTGGGATAAATTAAAAATTTTTCATAACGTAGCTCTCGATTTGAATATATCTGAAGCTGCGAATAAAATGAATATTAGCCACTCCTCAATTAGTAGGCAGATTAGCTCTCTTGAAAAAGATTTAAAAGTTATCCTTTTTCATAGGCATGCCAGAGGTCTATCTCTAACTGAGCAGGGCTCTATTTTATTTAAAACTGCTCATGATGTTTTTGGTAAAATAGCATTAACTAAGGCTCAATTAACAGATTCCAAAGAAAAGCCATCAGGTCCTCTAAAAATTGCTTCAACAGTAGCTTTTGGAACGACTTGGTTAGCACCTAGAATGGATAAATTCATTAACGCATATCCAGAAATTGATGTTTCTATTAAAATTGAAAATAGATATACAGATTTAAGCGTGGGCGAAGCTGATGTTGCTCTAAGATTAAAAGAGCCAACCCAAATGGATTTAGTTAGATTCCCTCTATATGAGTTTCAATTTAAAATTTATTCATCCACAGAATATATTGCGAAGAATGGAATTCCAAAAAATTTAGAAGAATTAAATGATCATAGAATAGTGGCTTTTGGTAATGATGTTGAGCCCTCCATACCTGATGTAAATTGTATATTGGATTTAATTCCGAATCTTAAAAAAGCTAAGATCTTTTATATTTCTAATATGTACGGAATAATGAGAGCTGTTGGAGGAGGGTCAGGTATAGGGGCTTTACCAGAATACATGAAAAGTTCTAAAAACAATCTAGTTCCAATTTTACCTGATATCGAAACTCCTAAGGCAACAATTTATTTTACTTACCCATTAAGTCGAAAAGGGTCTAAAAAAATTGATGCTCTTAGAGACTTTTTAGTAAGAGAAGTTAATAAAGAAAAATTATCCAGTTAGTCTTTTTTAACAAATTTTTTGTTACAATAATTACAAATTACCTCTGTTGTATTCGTCATCTTAAAATAAACGGCTGGATGACCTAAATCTCCCTGTCCACCATCACATTTTACAGTCTCAGTATCTTTCAAAACAACTTCTATTTCATCATTTTCTTTTATCATTTTGATACTAACTCCGATATGAGATTTGTATATTTCTTAGGATCGTCGAGATTTTCACCTTCCATTAATTTAGCATGATCAAATAATATTTCTGAGAATTTATCCTTATCTTCTTTGCCTAATGATTTCATTTTTATTACTAAGTCATGATCATTATTTATTTCAAGAATTCTTTTCTCATCTCCAGTATTTTGATTATTGGCAGCCATGAGTTTTTTTAAGTGCATATCCATATCATTTTCATCCGCAACTAAACAAGATGCACTAGAAGTTAATCTCTTAGATATTTTTACATCCTTTACTTTATCTTTTAATAATTCTTTCAAATAAGAAGTAAATTCCTCATCTTCTTTATTGGTTTTAGGATCTTTTTTATTATTTGGTGTTTCTTTAAAGTCGATTTCTCCTTTAGTGATAGATGCAAATTCATAATCTTTAAATTTGCTTTTCATGGGAATCCAAAACTCATCCACTGGGTCAGTTATTAAAAGAACATTAATCTTTTCCTTTTTAAAATATTCCATTTGAGGGCTGTTCATTAAGTTTTCTTTATTTTCGCCAGAAATATAATAAATCTTATTTTTATCATTCGGATATTTTTCAATATATTCAGATAAAGTAACTAGTTCATTGTCTTCTGAACTTCCAAAAACAGCAAATTCAAATATATTGTCATGAGTTTCATTAAATTCATATAGACCTTCCTTTAAAACAGCTCCAAAATTTTTCCAAAATTCTAAAAAACCATCTTTGTCTTTAGATTTTAGATCTTTAATTTCTTTTAAAATTCTTTTGGTTATTCCGTTATTAATTTTTTGTATTACCGCATTATTTTGCAAAACTTCTCTTGATATATTTAAACTAAGGTCTTCTGAGTCTACTACACCAGGAATAAATCTTAACCATGCCGGAATCAAAGACTCTAATTTATCACTTATAAAAACTTTGTTGACGTAAAGCTTAAGCTTATTTTTTCTATCCGGATGATAGAGGTCATGCGGTTGAGATTTTGGTAAAAATAATAATGATGAGTAGTTGACTACACCTTCAGCTTTAAAATGAATTGTTTTTAATGGCTCATCGTAATAAGTAGAGCTTTGTTTATAAAAACTTTCATAATCTTCTTTTTTAATTTTTGTCTTATCTTTAAGCCAAATTGCTTCAGCAGAATTTATCTGTGTCTTCTCTTCTTCCTTTTTATCTTCACTTCCTGTGACATAAATTGGAATCGGAACAAAATCGGAATATTTTTTCACAATTTCTTCAATTCTAAAATTATCTAAAAATTCACTTTCTGCATCTTTAATTGATAATGTAATTTCTGTTCCTTGATTCTTTGTATCATTTTTTTCTACAGTATAACTACCTTTACCATCTGACATCCAGAGATAGCCTTGATCCGAATTAAACTTTTTTGAACGAACAACAACTTGATCTGATACCATAAAAGAAGAATAAAAACCGACACCGAATTTACCAATTTGACTAACATCTCCTTTCTTATCCCCTATTTTTTTTAAAAATTCTTCTGTTCCTGATTTTGCTATAGTCCCTAAATTAGCTTGGAGATCTTCTTCGTTCATTCCTATGCCATTATCTTTAATTGTTATAGTTTTATTCTTTTTATCAATGTGGATTTTAATCTCAAAAGGATCTTTACTTTTTAAATCTTTATTTGATAAGGACTCGTAACGTAATTTTTCACAAGCATCCGATGAATTAGATATAAGTTCACGAAGAAAAATTTCTTTTTCTGTGTATAGGGAGTTAGCTACTATATCTAATAATTTCGATACTTCAGTTTCAAATTTCATGGTCTTTTTTTCTGCTTGTTGTTTAGTCATAATTTCTTAAAATCTCCTAATCAATATGTTTACTTTAGATAACACAGAGTGTTCAACTAAAATCACAATTATTTCTTCAAATAAATTTGAGATTTGGCTTAAAAAGCAATCCCAATATTTAAAAAATTGGTGCTCTTCTTGTAATTTCAAGGGGCAAACTAAAAAAATTATACTAGTTCCCTACGAAGACGGAAGATTAATGCAAGTTCTAGTTGGGGAAGGAGAGAATTGTGATTTATCAGGTTTATCAAATTTTTCCAAAGAATCTAAAGGTAATTACTACTTAGAAACAAAATATTCAAATTCTTTTGAAGATGATTTTTATATTGCTTGGTTATGGGGAAGTTATAGCTATAAGAAGACTTCAAAAACCTCAAAGTCATTAATGTACGTTAATAGTAAAATAAATTTAATAAATTACGAAGTTATTCACAAGGCAACTAGTTTTGCTAGAGATCTCATTAATGAACCGGCAAACATTCTTACGCCAATAAACTTAAAGAAAAAGATTTTTGAAAATGAACAGTTTAAGAATTGTAAATTAAATTTTATTACTTCAAATAAACTTAAAAATTTTTATCCGCTAACTTATGAAGTCGGTAAGGCCTCTATCAATTCACCCTTAGCTTTAGAAATTTCTAACACTAAAATAAATAAAAACGATAATCCAATCGTTATAATAGGCAAGGGTGTTACATTTGATACCGGTGGATTAAATCTAAAACCTGGTAATTCTATGAGGTATATGAAAAAAGATATGGGAGGGGCAGCTATTGCTATCGCCTTATTTCTAATTATTAAAAATTTTTTAAAAAAAACTAAAATAAAATTAATAATACCTGTAGCTGAAAATTCTATTTCTAGTAACGCGATGAGACCCGGGGACATCCTCACTGCTTCTAATAATAAAACTATTGAAATTACAAATACGGATGCAGAAGGAAGACTTTTATTAGCAGATGCTTTAGCCCGAACAAAAGAATTAAATCCTAAGCTAATTATAGACTTTGCTACATTAACAGGAGCTGCAAGAGCTGCTCTTGGCGAAGATCTTCCTGCTTATTATACAAATAATAATCAGCTAGCAAAAAAAATTGACTCTACAAATTACTCGAATTCTATATGGCGTATGCCTCTTCATAATTTATATATTAATAAAATGAAATCTGATGTGGCTGATATTGTCAATGCTTCTAGTGATGGTATGGCCGGATCAATTACAGCAGCTCTTTTTCTTCAAGAGTTTTTACCTAATAAAAAAACTGATTGGATTCATTTAGATACATTTGCATGGTCTAGTAATTTTTTAAATACTAAAGGTGGTAATCTACAAGGTTTATTTGCGATGATGGAGTTTATTAAAAAAAACTATAATTGAAAAAAATTCATATAATATTTTTTATTTTTTTATTAATATCGTCATGCGTCACTTCAAGAAATATAAATATTTCAGATGCTTGTGATATTTTTAAATCTAATCCGCAATGGCGCATAATCACAGAAAATACAAAAGATAAATGGGGAGTGCCTGTAACTTTACAATTAGCTTTTATAAAACAGGAATCTTCTTTTAAAAAAAATGCTAAACCACCAAGAAATAAATTATTTGGTGTTATTCCATCAAAGAGAGCTTCCTCGGCCTATGGTTATAGTCAGGCATTAGATGGAACATGGGAGGATTATAAAAAAAGTACAGGACGAATTAGTGCTAGTAGAAAAAACTTTAGAGATGCTAGTGATTTTATAGGTTGGTATATTGATGGTAGCTATAGATTATTAAAATTACCAAAAACAGATGTTTATAATCATTATTTAGCCTATCATGAGGGTAGAAGTGGATTTCAAAAAAAAACTTATAATAATAAAAAATGGCTTTTGAATGTTGCTAAAAAAGTGAAAAATCAAGCAATATCTTATACTAAACAGATTAATTCCTGCAAATTATCAAAAAATAAACTTAGTGTTCTTTAATGAAACTCTCTTAGGTTTATTCAAATACATAGGTATTTTAAAATCTAGTTGATTTTTATGATTTAAAGCTTACTTCATCATCAATGGATAAAAATAATTTAATAAATTTTTTTATAGATAACACAAAAAAAGAAAATGAATTTGGCATTGGAACAGAACATGAGAAATTTATTTTTACCCTTAATGATAAAAAACGTATTCCCTATAAAGGCAAAGTAAGTATTGAAACATTATTCAAATTTTTATTAACAAAAGGTTGGATGCCCGGAGAGCTTTCAGAAGGTAATTTAATTTCTCTAAATCGTGATGGTGCTAGTGTTACTCTAGAGCCAGGAGGACAGATCGAATTATCAGGAAAAATTCAAAAAAATATTCACCAAACATGTCATGAGATGCATGTCCATTTAGAAGAATTAAAAATATATTTAAATGAAAATGATCTTTTTATGATCGGTCTTGGTTTTGACCCAATTACAAAAATCCAGGAAATTGAATGGATACCAAAAAAAAGATATAGCATCATGAAGACTTACATGCCGACAGTTGGTAATCGTGGATTAGATATGATGGCAAGAACTTGCACTGTTCAGGCAAATTTTGATTATAAATCGGAGACAGACCTAATAAGAAAATTTGTAGTAGCTAATAGAATACAATCATTTGTTATGGCAATGTTTTCCAATTCTCCATTTAGAGAAAAAACAAATAATGGCTATTTGAGTAATAGAATTTTAACATGGTCTGATACTGACCAGGCTAGATGTGGCATTAAAGAAATATTCACTAATAAGAATTTTTCGATTGAGCAGTATGTTGATTTTGCCTTAGATGTCCCAAGTTATTTTTTAAAAATAAATAATGAATACATCAACACTACAAAATTCACTTTTAATCAAATTTTAAATAGTCAAACAAATGATAAATTTATTGATAATTATCAACTATCATTAAACGACTGGGTTAATCATTTATCAACTATATTCACTGAAGTCAGACTTAAATCTTATATTGAAGTTCGTGGAGCTGATGCTGGTAAATGGAGCATGATTTGTGCCTTACCAGCTTTTTGGGCTGGAATTTTTTATGATGAAGAAAATTTAGATCTTCTTTGGCATGAAACTGAGAATTGGAGTTATGCAGATATTATGTCTTTATATGCAGATATCAGTAAAAATGGACTGAAAGCTAAATTTCAAGGTAATGGTATTCACCAATATTGCCAATATTTAGTTGAATTATCCAGCAAAGGTCTTAAGAGGAGGGCATTTTATAATGAGAGCGGACAAGATGAACAAATTCATTTAAAAGCTTTAAAAATCATACTTAATAACAAGAAAACACCCGCAGATATTTTATTAGAAGAAACCAACAATGGAAATAATTTGATAGAACTTTTTGACAAACCTTACTATTAATTATTATATGAATTTTTTATTTCAAATGGATGACCCGAAAAAAATTGATATTAATTCAGATACCACTTACCTTTTAATTAAAGAGGCGTTAAAAAGAAAAATTCATTGCTATTATACTCATGCAAATAATGTCCATGCATTAATTAATAAAAATACTAATGAGATTAGATCCGAAGTTTCAAAATTTTATTTAAATAAAGATAATAGTCTCAATTATGAAAATCCATATTTAAAAAATTTAATAAATTTTAAAGCAATATTCGTTCGTCAAGACCCTCCTTATAATATGCAGTATATCTCTAATAGTTACCTACTTAGCGAATTAGAAAAAAAATTGATGGTTATTAATAGTCCACTGAGTCTTAGAAATTTTCCTGAAAAGCATATTATGATGAATTTCCCAGATCTGACTCCTCCAACAATTATTTCTTTAGAATTAAATTCTATTATCGAATTTATAATGAAAAATAAAATTGTAATTCTGAAACCAGCTTATGGTAATGGCGGTATCGGAATTACTAAAGTTTCTCATTCTCAAAGAAATCTTAAGAGCCTGATAACCAAATACATCAAAAGTTTTGACTCCAACCCAATAGTAGTTCAAAAATTTTTACCCAACTATATTAAAGGCGACAAGAGAATAATTCTTTTAGGAGGCGCTCCAATAGGAGCAGTTTTAAGAGTACCAGCTAAAAATGAAATTAGATCTAATTTTCATGCGGGAGGTACTGCTAAAAAAACAAACCTAACTCAAAGAGATAAATTTATTTGTCAATCAATTAAAAAATTCCTCTTAAAAAATAAATTATATTTTGTCGGAATTGATATTATTGACGGTTACTTAACAGAAATTAATATAACTTCTCCAACAGGAATTCATGAAATTAATAAGATGAATAACGTCAAACTTGAAGAAAAAGTTATCAATTATTTCTTAAAAAAAATTAATTAAGCAGATTTTCAAATAATTGATTTAGGTTTTTTTTAATTAATTCTTCAACAGGCTTTGTGATGACGCCACTAGCATTTTTTCTTTTAAAGCTATATTTGTTATTTATTCTTGAAAGAATAAGATCTTCATTATTAAAAATGTCAATTACTGTTAGTTCAAAATCTTTACCTTTGATCACTATATCTGATTTTATTTCTTCACCATCAGGAGCCAAAAATACAAAATCATTAATTACGAATTCATTCAATTGAGAATTAATGAGATTACCTTGATATTGAATACTCTTGTTCATAAAAGATTTTGTAAGTATTTGAATAAAGGCATTAAAAGTTTCTAAGTCATTTACATCAGTTGCTAATGATTGAAGGAAACTGAGTAAAACAATCTCATTATTCTCAATTTTAATATTGGCATTACCATTAATAAACCCTTCAGTATTTTGAATATTTTCAATATTAATCAGTCCGTTAGTTTCAAATTCTAAATTCATAGATCCTTCCAATCTTTCAGTATTCAAAAAAAGACTGTCTATTAATTTTAAATCAAGATTTTTTAAATCAAAACTTCCTGCAAAATTCTTATTTTGATATAGACCTTCCGCACTGGAAGTAATATTATTATTTTCTATAAGTTCTAATCTTGTTACTAGAACTAAATTATCTTGAGGTGACAGTTTCATAGAGGCATTAATTTTATCAAACTTGATTAATTTCAGATATTTATTCATGGAGACATTTTCATACATCTGAATAATTTTTTGAATTTTACTTCGGGATATCCCTTCTAATTCTATTTCTAGATCACCAAAAGATTGATTCTTAATATTGTAATCACCTTTTAGAGATATTTTCTCTTTTTCTAGTGTCTCTAGATCGGCTTGATTAATTTCCAATATATTATTTTCAATCAAGAGATCTAAATACCCTTTATTTATATTTGTTATGTCCATTAAATGATCGATATTATTAATAGGTAATTTGCTTATAAAGCTTTTAAATTCAAAAAAGTCATTAATTTTAATCAGTAATTCTAAATTAGGTTTACTAATATCCTCAAGTGGTCCAAGACTTTTAATAGAAAATTTATTATTTGCATTAGAAATATAGTTCATAGATTTTAAATTAATTAAACCATCCTCAATCACAAATTCAGAGGACTCTATTCTGCCTTTAGGTAATATTGAGAAAATCAAATCTGTCAATTTTGATTTCTTAATATTTTCATTAATAAAATTTGAATCTATATTATTTAATTTAATTTCTATGGATGATAAATAAGGGTCACTAAAATTTATAATTCCTGAAATTTTAATGGAGCTATTTTTAGAAATTTTAATTTCTGCAGAATTAATAATTAATTCATTTGTTTCGTAGATACCTTGAGCATCAATTGTAATTTGATCACTTATAAAATTTTTATTAATTAAACTTAAATCGATTTTTGTATATACGCTTATAAAATCATAGATTTTTTTTAATTTTAAGTCTTTTGCGAAATAGTTGATCGAATTGAGAGAATTATTTTGTACTAAAATATCTAATTGAATTTCAGTTTCATCTAATAAAAATTTATTTGTTTGAATGCTGAAATTTTTTAAGTTTTTCGTTAAATCGAATTCTAAATTGTTAAAATTAAAATCAGGATTTTTAATAGATCCTTGATTAATTGCAATAGAGTAATGATCTCTATCAAATAATGAACTACCTATTTCAATTTTATTAGCATCTATTTCGGAGATTATTTCATTATAATTTAAATTAAAAATAGATTCATTTAAAGTAACGTAGGGCGCTGGTAATAATTTAAAATATTGTTTACTGAACGAGGATAGTTGTAGTTTATTATTAGATAGTTCTGCAACTCTTTCTTTGGTGATAACTGAGACGGGAAGCTTCATAAATGACAGTACTAATAAAAGTCCTAAAATAATTACTATTAAAATTGATATTAGATATTTTTTTTTCATTAATTTTTAAGATTACATATACAGTGTTAAAATATAAATCAGATATAGCAATAAAAATACAATTGCAGTAATTTTATTAGCAAATTTTCCAATCATTATAGTGTAAAAGATCAATGCTGTTAAAATAAACACCACTTTATTAAAATTATCCAATAGTTCATAAAAATTAATAGAGCCTCCTAATATGATAGCTATCAAGCTAATTACTGTAATATTCGCAACGCAAGATCCAATAATATTTCCCAAAGCAAGATTATTTTTCTTTTTATAAATGGCTATTATGGTTGTAATCACCTCCGGAAGAGATGTTCCAAGTGCTACGATTGATACTCCTACAATTGTGTCAGCAATACCAAAATAAGTAGATAAGTTCTTAGCATATTCAATAAAATATTTTGAACTAAAATACAGTATTACGAAGCTGATTATTATCTTAATAATCAATAAAATGTTGTTTGAATTTTTACCTTCGTAATTTTCTTTTTTTTTTGATTTTTTTTTAAGTTCTAGATATAAAAATATTCCTAATAAAATAATAATAATAGGAATAGTAAAATATGAGAGTTTAATATTAATAAATAAAGCAATACTAAAGACCATAGAAAGAAATATAAAATAATGTAATGAGACTTTAATTTCATTTTCAATTTTATAAGAGCTAATAGGTAAAAGCATTACTCCTCCAACCAATAAAATATTTGCTATATTACTCCCTACAAGATTTCCAGCAACTATTCCCGGAGCACCAATTTGAATTGCTTGGATTGTTGCGGCAAATTCTGGTAAAGAAGTGCCAATTGCAATAACAAAAATTCCCATAAATAAATCACTAATACCAAATTTCTTACCCAATATAATGGCATTATTAATCGCTGAGTCGCACGCCCAAATCATAATCGCTAAAGAGCTTATTAATAAAAAAATTAGAAGTACTATCATGTTTGATTAATACCTAGGAAATCTTTTTTTACTTTTCTTATTTCATCTCTATACAGTGCCGCTTTTTCAAAGTCTAAATTTTCTGCTGCAGTTAACATTTTTTTTTCAAGTTTTTTGATATGACTTTCAAATTTACCTGGTCTAATTTCATTATTGGAATTTAATTTTACAGTATAACTATCTTTTTCATAGATACTTTCAATAATCTCACCTATATTTCTTTTAACAGATTCAGGAGTAATATTATTATCTTTGTTATATTTTAATTGCTTTAATTTTCTGTAGTCAGTCTCTTCTAATGCCGCCTGAATACTTTTTGTTTTGACGTCTGCATAAAGAATAACTTTACCGTCAACATTACGTGCAGCTCTCCCAATTGTTTGAATGAGACTTGTTTTTGATCTTAAAAATCCTTCTTTATCAGCGTCGAGAATAGCAACTAGTCCACATTCAGGAATATCCAATCCTTCTCTTAATAAATTGATACCAACTAATATATCAATTTCACCTAATCTTAGAGCTCTGATAAGTTTAATCCTATCCATGGTATGTACTTCTGAATGCAGGTATTCAACTTTAAAGTTAAGTTCCTTTAAGTAATTTGTTAAATCTTCAGATATTTTTTTTGTTAGAGTGGTTATAAGTACTCGATTATTATTTTTAATGACATCCTTAATTTCTCCAATCAAATCCTCAACCTGATTAACTGTTGTTCTAATCTCACATTCAGGATCAATCAAACCTGTTGGTCTTATGATTTGTTCGACATATTTATTTTTTACTAGATCTAGTTCCCAAGGCCCTGGAGTGGCTGAGAGAAAAATAGTAGGTGGTCTCATCATATCCCACTCTTCAAAAGTTAAAGGCCTATTGTCCATACATGAAGGTAATCTAAATCCATAATCTGAAAGTGTTTTTTTACGAGACCTGTCTCCTCTATACATCCCAGATATTTGAGGGACAGAAACATGAGATTCATCAATAATAAGTAGAGATCCTTCAGGCATAAATTCATAAAGAGTAGGGGGCGGTTCTCCAGAATTCCTACTACTTAAATATCTAGAATAATTTTCAATTCCAGCGCATGTACCTGTAGCTTGTATCATTTCTAAATCAAACTCTGTTCTTTCTTTAAGTCTTTGATGTTCTATTAGTTTATTATTTTTTTCAAATTCTTTTAATCGAATTTTTAAATCTTTTTTAATTTCAATAATGGCTTTTTCTAATCGAGGCTTAGGAGTAATATAATGACTATTAGCAAATATTCTTACCTCCTCAAAATCTTGAATAAATTCTCCAGTTAAAGGATCGAACTCTTTAATCTCTTCAATCTCATCTCCAAAAAAATTAACTCTCCATGCTATATCTTCTAAGTGAGCAGGAAAAATATCAACTCGGTCGCCCGTAACTCTAAACATACCCCTTCGAAAATCTATATTATTTCTTTTATATTGAAGCTCCACTAATTCGCGAAGAAATCCCATAAGATTAATTTTTTGACCCTTACAAATTGTTAAAGTCATTTGAGAGTAGGACTCCACAGAGCCTAATCCATATATGCACGAAACACTTGCAACAATTATTACATCTTTTCTCTCAACCAATGACCTTGTTGCAGAGTGTCTAAATCTATCTATTTGCTCATTGATTGAAGACTCTTTTTCTATAAAAGTGTCAGATCTTGCTACATATGCTTCTGGTTGGTAATAGTCATAATAGCTAACAAAATATTCAACAGCATTTTCTGGAAATAAATTTTTAAGCTCTTCATAGAGTTGAGCAGCTAATGTTTTATTAGGAGCCATAATAAGAGTAGGGACATTATATTCTTGAATTACATTTGCCACAGTAAATGTCTTACCGGAACCCGTAACGCCAAGAAGAACTTGTTCTTTTTTGTTAGTTTTTAATCCCTTGAGAAGACTTTTGATAGCTTCTGGTTGATCTCCTTTAGGAGTATTAAGACTGTTTAATTTGAATGACATACTTGTAGATTTAATAATAAAAGTTTATAGATATTTAAGTTCAACAAAATGATTTCTGATAGAGTTAATAACATTAAACCTTCTTTGACTATAGCAGTCAATATTAAGGCACAGGAACTTAAAAGAGCTGGTAGAGACATTATTGTCTTAGCAGCCGGTGAACCTGATTTCGATACACCAGATAATATTAAAAATGCAGCTTATGAAGCCATAAAAAAAGGCTTTACTAAATACGTTCCCGGAAAAGGAACTCCAGATTTACAAGCAGCAATTATAAAAAAATTTAAAGAAGACAATAATCTAGAATATACAAACGAAAATATAACCGTTGGATGTGGTGGTAAGCATATTATATACAATGCTTTTTCTGCTACATTAAATAAGGGGGATGAGGTTTTAATTCCAGCTCCTTATTGGGTGAGTTATCCAGATATGGTTATTTTAAACGATGGAAAACCTATAACTATTTCTTGTAATGAAGATACTGGCTTTAAATTAACCCCTGAAGATTTAGAAAAAAATATAACCCCTCAAACAAAGTGGTTAATGTTAAATAGCCCAAGTAATCCAACTGGTTCTATGTATTCAAGAAATGAACTTATTGAGTTAGGAAAAGTTTTAGAAAAACATGAACATGTTCATATTTTATCTGATGATATTTATGAAAAAATCGTTTATGAAGGTAATGAATTTTCTACTATTGCCGAAGTTTGTCCAAATTTAAAAGAAAGAACATTAACTATGAACGGTCTTTCAAAATCTTATTGCATGACAGGCTGGAGGGTGGGTTATGCCGCAGGACCAAAAAATGTTATAGCCGCAATGAATAAAGTTCAATCTCAAAATATTTCTTCAACATCTTCTATTTCTATGGCTGCTTCAGTTGAAGCTTTAAATGGAGATCAATCTTTTATTGCCTCTAATAATGAATCATTCTTAAGAAGAAGAAACTTAGTAACAAAGAATTTAAATGAAACACCCGGATTATCTTGCAGAGTACCGGAAGGTGCTTTTTATGTTTTCCCGTCTTGCAAAGAATTGCTTGGTAAAACTACACCACAAGGAAAACTATTATCTAGTGACGGTGATTTTATGGATTACCTTCTTGAAGAAGCGGGTATTGCTGGAGTGCAGGGTTCAGCTTTTGGCTTGGAGGGTTTCTTTAGAATTTCTTACGCGACTGCAGATAAAATTTTAGAAGATGCTTGTAATAGAATTAAATTGGCTTGCAGTAAATTAAGTTAATTTATTATCTTTAATAATAGTAGCTATTCTCATCAAATTAGTTGAGCCGACTCTTCCAAAAGGAACACCAGCTGTAATAATAATTTGAGAACCGGCTGGAACAATATTATATTTTTTGACAATTCTACAGGCTCTATCAACCATTTCAGTTGAGGTCGAAACATCATCAACTACATCCATTAAAGTTCCCCAAGTTAAAGCATTTTGTCTTGCAACCTTAACGTCACTAGTTAAACCTACTAAAGTTACATCCGGTCTCATTCTAGAAACCCTAACTATAGATCTTCCAGATTTTGAAAAAGTCACAAGGCAATTTGATTCGATTATTTCAGCAACACTAAAAGCCGCTAGAGCAATAGCTTCTGCAGTATCTTTTTTAGTGTGACTTAAATTATTATAATTAGATAAATTATTTTTATATTTTTCATCATTTTCAACTTTTTTTATAATCTTATCCATCATTTGAACTGACTCTTGAGGGTACTCTCCGGCTGCAGACTCAGCAGATAACATCACAGCATCTACACCTTGAAATATAGCTGTAGCAACATCTGATGCCTCAGCTCTTGTTGGAGTAGGAGAATCGATCATGCTTTCTAGCATTTGAGTAGCTACAATACAGGGCTTGCCTTGTTTCCGACATTCAGCGACCATTGTTCTTTGATGTATAGGAACATCTTCTGGATTTGTTTCAACTCCAAGGTCACCTCTGGCAACCATGATACCATCTGAGTTAGCAGTAATATTCTTAAGTTCATCCATAGCGCTAGGCTTTTCTACTTTAACCATTACTTTAAATCTTGAAGGAATAAGCTTTTTAGCGTCCATCAGATCTTTGTTGGTTTGAATAAAAGAAAGAGCAATCCAGTCAACATCAAGTTTAATCGCTAAAGCTAAATCTAGTTTATCTTTGGGTGTAATAATTTTTAATTTTAATTTGGTGTCAGGAATATTTAATCCTTTATTATTAGAAATTTCACCACCGGCGGTTACGGAGCATTTGATTCTATCCTTACTTGTAGATTTAACTACAAGTCTAATTTTACCATCATTAACTAGAAGTCTTTGTCCTTTAGAAATTGATCGATAAATTTCTTTGTGAGATAGATAAACTCTTTTAGTATTCCCCTCAGCTTTATTTGTATCAAATATAAATTCTTGACCTTTTTTTAAAATTTCTTTTGTATTTTTAAATTTTCCAACTCTAAACTTTGGACCTTGTAAATCGCCTAAGATACAGATGTATCTTTCATATTTTTTTTCTAATTTTCTTATAATTTTAACTTTTGTTTTATGATCCTCGTGAGAACCATGACTAAAGTTCAATCTAAAAACATCAACACCTGCAATAAATAACTCATCAATCATTACTTCAGTTTCACAAGACGGACCTAATGTAGCTACTATTTTTGCTTTTCTGTTACGATTTTTTAATTGTTTCATTTAATTATAAATGGATATCATATATTAATAATTAATCATGAATAAAATATCAAAAGAAAATGAATTATTGATTAAGGTAAAAGTTCTTGATCATTTAATTAATCATTTAAAGGAAAGAACAGACGTTCAAAACATTGATTTAATGAATTTAAGTGGTTTTTGTCGTAATTGCTTATCAAAATGGTACGTCAAGTATGCGAAAGAACTCTCAATTGATCTAGATTATGAAGAATCAAGAAAAATAATATATGGAATGCCGTATCCTGAATGGAAAGATAAATACCAAAATGAAGCAACCTTTGAACAAAAAAAAGCATTTAGTGAAAAAAACAAATAATGACTGAAATATTACCAAACTGGAATTTAAAAGATTTTTATACCTCTCATGAGGATCCACAAATTGAAAAAGATATAATTTCATTTAAAGAATTTGTTTCTTCTTTTAGTAAAAAATATAATGGAAAAGTTTTAGAATTTTTTCAAAATTTTGATGATGTTATTTTAGAGTTTGAAGATGGGTGTGAAATTTCGGCCAAATTAGAATGTTACGCTTTTTTAATTTACGCAACAAATATGAACGATTCAAAAATAGTTCAATTCTATCAAAAAATTTCAGAGGAAATGACAGAAGTTAGTGGAGATCTGATTTTTTTTACTAATACTATTAATAACTTCAGTGATAAAGACTTTGAAAAAGCTCTCACTAATACCATTAAATATAAAAGTTGGTTAATTAATATTAGAAGATTTAGTAAGCATCAACTAAGTGAAGAGAGTGAGAGAATTTTATTAGATAAAAGTATGACTGCAAATTCTTCTTGGGTTCGTTTTTTTGAAGAGAAGATTAATGATTTAAAATTCTTAATTGATAATAAAGAAGTTAATAGTTCGGAAGCATTAAATCTGTTAACTGACCAAGATGGTTCAATTAGAAAAAAAGCTTCTGAAAGTATAGGCTCTGTCTTCAAAGCCAATGCTAAAATCTTTACTTTCATTACTAATACTCTAGCTAAAGATAAAATTATTAATGACAAATGGAGAAACTATGCAAATCCAGTTGATGCAAGAAATCTCGCTAATAACATTGGAGGAGACGTCGTTGAAGCCTTGTCAAATAGTGTTCAAAATCATTATTCGGAAATTTCCCATCGTTATTACAAACTAAAGTCAAAAATATTTAATAAAGATAAATTGAATTTTTGGGATAGAAACGCACCTTATCCTGACTCAAGTAATAAGAAAATTTCATGGAAAGAGGCTCAAAATATTGTTTTAAAATCTTATGGTGACTTTGACGGAGAGCTTAAAGAAATTGCCCAACTCTTTTTTGATAAGAATTGGATTGATGCAGAGCTAAAAGAGGGAAAGTCTCCAGGTGCATTTTCTGCATCCACAATTCCTTCTATTCACCCTTACATACTTATGAATTATCACGGTAAGACCAGGGATGTAATGACTTTAGCTCATGAATTAGGTCATGGTTGCCATCAATATTTATCAGCTAAACAGGGAATGTTACTTTCCAGTACTCCTTTGACTTTATCTGAAACGGCAAGTGTATTTGGAGAAATGATGACGTTTAGAAATTTATTGGAGCATTCAACAAAATCTGAAAGAAAATATTTATTAGCATCTAAAATTGAAGACATGATTAATACTGTCATAAGACAAATTTCTTTTTTTGAATTTGAAAAAACTCTCCATAACGAGCGAAAAAAAGGAGAATTGCCTACTGAGAGAATTTGTGAAATATGGATGGAAACCCAATCTAAAAGTCTTGGACCAAATATTGATTTAAGCGGTGACTATAAATATTTCTGGACTTATATTCCTCATTTTATTCACACACCTTTTTATGTTTACGCATATGCCTTTGGTGATTGTTTAGTAAATATTTTAATTCAATTATTTGATGAAGATCATCCTGATTTTAAAAAGTTGTATTTAGATCTTTTAAAAAGTGGAGGCTCCAAACATTATAGTGAAGTACTGGCACCCTTTAATATAGACTTAAAAGATAAAAATTCCTGGGATAAAGGTTTAAGCCTTATAACAGGTTTAATTGATGAGTTTGAGAGTTCTTTATAAATGAAAGAAGATAATAATTTATTTTCTAGAGTTAAAAGATATTCTCAAGTAACAACTTCTGTCAGCTCTCTTGCCTCAAGATTTGCAGGAAAAAAATATCTAAATCTTTCTCTAGACGATAAAAAGTTTGCAGCTCAAATTACTCAGATTTTGGGAAATTTAAAAGGTCCTCTTATGAAGGTTGCTCAACTAAGTTCCACAATCCCAGATTTACTTCCACCAGAATATGCTAAAAAATTATCTGAATTACAATCCAATGCACCTCCTATGCCTTGGGTATTTGTGAAAAGAAGAATGAAATCTGAGTTGGGGGAAAATTGGGAAAAATATTTTAAAAAGTTCGAACAAGAGGCAAGTTATGCTGCATCATTAGGCCAGGTACATAAAGCTATATTAAAAACTAATCAAAATGTCGCTTGTAAATTACAGTATCCGGACATGAGTTCAGCAGTAGAAGCTGATTTGAGTCAGCTTAAGTTTATTTTTAAAATTTACTCTAGTTACAACAAGTCTATTCAAATTAAAGAAATATATAAAGAAATCGCTGAAAGACTTAAAGAAGAATTGGATTATCGTCTTGAATATAGGCATTTAAAAATTTTTAAATTCATTCACTCACAAAACTCTTTTGTAAAGATTCCAGAAGTTTATGAAAAAATTTCAACTGATAGACTATTAGTCATGGAATATTTAAAAGGTAAAAAATTAATAGATTATAAAAAAGCACCTCAAAAAATAAGAAATGAACTGGCAAAAAAACTATTTATTACCTGGTATTTTCCTTTCTATAAATATGGAATTATTCATGGAGATCCTCATTTGGGAAATTATTCAGTCGATGAAAAAAATAACATTAATTTATTCGATTACGGTTGTGTGAGAGTTTTTCCTCCTAAATTTGTCAAGGGTGTAATTGATTTATATTTTGCTCTTAAAAAGAAAGATCAAAAAAAAATAAAAGCAGCTTATGTGGCTTGGGGTTTCGATAATATCGATGATCAATTAATGAATACATTAAATAAATGGGCTTTATTTCTTTATGATCCAATACTCCATAATGGAATTAGAAAAATTCAAGAGTCAGACAGTGGTATCTATGGAGCTAAAATAGCCGGAGAGGTTCACCAAGAACTAAAAAAATATGGAGGTGTTAAACCCCCAAGAGAATTTGTTTTTATGGATAGGGCCGCTGTAGGTCTAGGATCTATATTCATTCACTTAAAAGCAGAGGTTAACTGGTATAAATTATTTCATGATCTTATAAAGGATTTTGACTTAAAAAAAATAACTGAAAATCAGAAAAAAGCCCTAAAAAATTAAATTTTTCAATTATTTAATAACTGAATCAAATTAATTAATAATTTATTAATAACTAAAGTGCTCATCTATAACTTGCTTTAATTAGTAAAAATCATAAATTCTAATACTGTTTTTAATAAGTATGTGAGTAAGGAAAATAAATATGATAATTGGCGCACTTAAAGAAAAAAATAAATTTGAAAATCGCGTAGCGATTAGTCCTGAAGAAACAAGAAATTATGTTAAATCAGGTCATCAAGTTTTAATTGAAAAATCAGCTGGTTTATCTTCTGGTTTTTTAGATTTATCCTATAAAGAAGCGGGCGCTTTAATTACTTCTTCTAAAGAAATTTTAAATAAATCTCAAATTCTAGTTAAAATTCAATTACCTTTAAGTGATGAGGTAAAAGAAATGAAACTAAATTCTATTCTTGTGTCTCAAGTAAATGTAAATACTAACCAAGAAATAATTAAATCACTCAATACAAAAAAAATATCTGTTTTTGCGTTAGAGAGAATTCCTAGAATAACTAGAGCTCAGAATATGGATATCTTATCATCTCAGGCTAATTTAGCAGGATATCACGCTGTAATTGATGCAGCTTCAGAATTTAATAGAGTTTTACCTATGTTTATGACTGCTGCTGGAAAAATTAATCCAGCTAATGTATTAGTTATTGGTGCTGGAGTAGCTGGTCTTCAAGCAATAGCTACAGCTAAAAGATTAGGTGCTATTGTTTATGGTACAGACGTGAGAATAGCTTCTAAAGAACAAGTTGAAAGTTTAGGCGGAAAATTTGTCATGGTTGAGGATAAGGAGTCTCAAGATTCTGAAACTAGCGGTGGATACGCAAAAGAAATGAGTGCTGAGTATCAAAAAAAACAAGAAGCCCTATTGGCTGAAACTCTAAAGAAAATAGATATTGTAATATGCACTGCTCAAATCCCAGGAAGAAAAGCACCCCTAATAATTAAAAAGTACATGTTAGAAAATATGAATGCAGGATCAGTGATTGTAGACCTTGCGGTTGAAAGTGGTGGAAATTGTGAATTCAGTCAAGTTGGAAAAATCATTAACAAAAATGGGGTTAAGATAGTAGGCCATGCTAACGTACCAGGAAGAGTAGCAAATAATGCATCTTCCTTGTTTTCTAAAAATATTTCTAACTTTCTTTCATTAATGGATTTTGAAAGTAAAAAATCTTTATACGATAAAAATGACGAAATTATTAAGGCGACTCTGGTTTGTGCCAGTGGAAAAATATTAATAAATAACTAAGGGGGAAATATGTCAGAATTATCTAATCAATTAGAAAAATTATCTTATCAAGCTCAAGAACTATCAAATCAAGCTAATAATTTAGCTTCCACTTTAATGGAAAGTCCAAATAGTCATGGAGATTTTTTGGTATTCGGTTTTACGGTATTAATTCTAGCATGCTTTGTTGGTTATTATGTAGTTTGGTCAGTAACTCCAGCATTACATAGTCCTTTAATGGGAGTTACTAATGCTATTTCTTCAGTCATTATTGTTGGAGCTTTGTTAGCTGCAGGGCCTATAGACTCTTCATTATCTAAAATATTTGGATTAATTGCGGTCACATTAGCTGCAGTGAATATATTTGGTGGCTTTGTAGTTACTAATAGAATGTTATCAATGTTTAAGAAGAAACAATAATTATTATGTCAAATATATCTTCAGTTCTTTATTTAGTTTCAGCGGTTTTATTCATTCTATCTCTAAGAGGATTAAGTCATCCAACCACAGCTAGAAAAGGAAATTTTTATGGCATGCTTGGAATGGCAATTGCCATCGGTACTACTGTAGCGTCCCCCGGTGTTCTAAGTTATAAAGAAATTACTATAGCTTTTGTGGTAGGTGGTCTAATAGGAAGTACAATAGCTTTAAAAATTCAAATGACGGCTCTTCCTCAGTTAGTGGCGGCATTTCATAGTCTAGTTGGTTTGGCTGCGGTTTTTGTTGCTGGTTCAGCATTTTATAATCCGGGAGCATTTGATATTGGCTCTACAGGCGCTATTCCTACTGGAAGTTTAGTTGAGATGGCCCTAGGTACTGCAATAGGTGCAATTACTTTTACTGGTTCGATTATTGCATTTGGAAAATTACAAGGAATTGTTACTGGAAATCCTTTGGTTTTTAAAGGACAACATTTTCTTAATTTTCTTTTAGGTCTTACTATTATTGGTTTAATTATTAAATTTTGTTTAATTCAATCACCTGAATACTTTTGGTTAATTGTTTTAGCTTCTTTTGCAATTGGATTTCTTTTAATTTTACCAATTGGAGGAGCTGATATGCCGGTTATCGTATCAATGTTAAATTCATACTCTGGATGGGCTGCTGCCGGTATTGGTTTTACACTCTCAAATAATTTATTAATTATTACGGGTGCTTTAGTCGGATCTTCCGGAGCTATTCTTAGTTACATTATGTGTAAAGGCATGAATAGATCGTTTTTCAATGTTCTTCTTGGAGGTTTTGGAGGAGAGCAAGCCGTAGCTAGTTCTGGAGATAAAGATGATCGTCAACCAAAACAAGGTAATGCCGCTGACGCAGCATTCATGATGAAAAATTGTTCTAGTGTAATTATTGTCCCTGGTTACGGAATGGCTGTTGCGCAAGCCCAACACGCTTTAAGAGAAATGGGTGATATATTAAAGAAAGAAGGAGTGGAAGTTAGATATGCCATTCATCCTGTTGCTGGAAGAATGCCAGGACATATGAATGTTTTATTAGCTGAAGCCAATGTACCTTATGATGAAGTCTTGGAATTAGACGAAATTAATAGAGATTTCTCAAGCACAGATGTTGCTTTTGTAATTGGGGCTAACGACGTGACAAACCCTGCTGCTAAAACTGATAAAACAAGCGCTATATACGGAATGCCTATCTTAGATGTTGAAAATGCTGGCCAGGTATTTTTTGTTAAAAGAGGTATGGCTAGTGGTTATGCTGGGGTTCAGAACGAATTATTCTTTAGAGACAATACTTTAATGCTTTTTGGTGATGCTAAGAAGGTTTGTGAAGCTGTTATAAAAGGGTTAGAAAATTAAGATTAATCGTATTTCTTTTTTCTCATTAGTTTCTTAAATCTTTTTTCAGATTCTTTACGTTCGAGTAGTTTTCTTTCAGATGGTTTTAGGTAGTTTTTTCTAAGTTTAAGCTCTTTAAAAATACCTTCTCTTAATAGCTTTTTCTTAAGGACACGAATTGCCGCTTCAATATTGTTATCTCTTACTTGAACTTCTATAGACAATCTAATAACCTCATAAGGGCGTATTTATACATAAATCATGATGTCAAAGCAAGAAAAAATAGTTAATCAATTTATTAAAGATGTGCCTAAGTTTGGATGGTCTAGAGACACCCTACTTGGATCTGCTAAAAAATTAAAGGTCTCCACTTCTAATTTAGCTAAAGAATTCCCTAGTTTTGAAACGGATATCATTAAATTTATTGTTTCTCAAAATAATAAGAAAGTAGAAAAACTCTATAAATCATTTAACCATGATCGTTTAAGAATGAGAGATAGAATTAAAACTATATTAGAACTTAAGTTTGAAACTAATCAGTATCTCAAGGATTCTCTTCCTGAAATGCTTAAAAATCTTCTCAGACCTGGAAATATATTAAGTTCATTAAAATTATTAAATCAAAATAGTGATTTTATTTGGAAACTTGCCGGAGATAACTCAAATGATTTTAGTTATTATTCAAAAAGAGGATTACTATCAATAGTTTACTTATCTACTCTTATATATTGGCTTAATGATAGCTCTGATAAAATGATAGGAACGAAATCTTTTATTAGTAGAGCAGTTGATAATATTGTAGATGGTATGTCTAAATTAAAACAATTATCTATTCTTAAAACATTAGCTCAAAATTTTTTAGAAAAAAGAAGTAGGCCTGCAAGTTAAAATTAAGAATCAGCTAAACTTCCTCCTTCCACAATTTATTATAAAACTACAGAATACTTATATTTAAATTTAATTTCACCTCAGAATTTATGGAATAAAATTAATACTTTTGTTAATATTTTTTCTAATGTAAGTTTCTTAATTAAGAAATATAAATTTATTAAAATGCAAAAAACAATCACACCAATTAATAACACTCTTTATTTAGAAAGACCTTATCCAACTTCATTAGAAATAGATAAAACAATTGAGACTTCATCAATAGCTTTTAAGCAATGGAGCAAAACTCCAGTTCTAGATAGAATAGAAGTTATTAATAAATTTATTGATAATTTGTTAGATTTAACTGAAGAAGTCAAAAAGGAAATTTGTTGGCAAATCGGACGACCTATTTCGCAATGCGGCAGTGAACTTAGGGGTTTTGAAGAGCGATCCCGCTATATGGTTGAAGTAGCTGAAGAGTGCTTAGCTGATATTACAGCTAGAAAAAATGAAGAATTTGATAATTATATTTTCAAAGCTCCACTGGGAGTTATTTTTGTTATGGCTCCTTGGAATTATCCTATAATGACAGCTACCAATACAATTGTTCCGGCATTACTCTCAGGTAATAGTATAATTCTAAAACATTCCTCTCAAACTCCAATGTGTGCTGAATTAATATTTAAAGCATTACAAGGTACGGGTATTCCTGAGGGATTATTTCAGTATATCCACACTGACCATAGCACTTGTGAAAAAATTATTACTGATACTAGAATAGCTCATGTAGTCTTTACTGGTTCTGTAAATGGAGGAAAAGAAATTAAGAAATACATAGGACAACGTTTTATTAATGTTGGTCTAGAGCTAGGTGGTAAAGATCCTGCTTATGTCAGATCTGATTGTGATTTAAACCATGCTATTGAAAATCTTATTGATGGAGCCTTTTTTAATTCAGGGCAGTCTTGTTGCGGTATAGAAAGAATTTATGTCGATAAATCTATTTTTCAAGATTTTGTTGATGGAGCTAAAAGTTTGACTGAAAAATATATTTTAGGAGATCCTTCTGAAACTAATACTAACTTAGGTCCGGTAGTTAAAATATCTGCTGCTAACTTTATTAGATCTCAGGTGGACGAAGCTGTAAGTCAGGGTGCTATTAAAGTTGTTGATGAATCTAAATTCAATATTGTTTCCAAAGATAATTGCTATATAGCTCCTCAAATTTTAGTTAATGTAAATCATGATATGCGATTTATGACTGAGGAAACTTTTGGTCCAACAGTTGGAATTATGCCTGTAGAAAATGAGAATGAAGCTATTAATCTGATGAACGATAGTCCATATGGTCTAACAGCTTCTATTTGGACTAAAGATTTAGATTTCTCTAAAAACTTTGGAAAAAAAATAGAAACAGGAACTTTTTTTATGAATAGATGCGATGCTCTTGACCCTGCATTAGCTTGGACCGGTGTTAAAGATACCGGAGTAGGCTGCTCATTATCTAAACTTGCTTTTGATCACTTCACAAGACCTCAAAGTTTTCATATGAGAAAATTATGACGATCACATTCAAAGAATTAAAAAAACAAATTGAAAAAAAGCAAATTGACACTGTCCTCGTAGCTCTTTCTGACATGCAGGGAAGATTAACTGGTAAGAGAGTAACAGGGAAAGCGTTCCTAGATTACGTTCATAAAGAAACTCATTTTTGTAATTATTTGTATGCGGTTGATATGGAAATGTATACGGTTCCAGGTTTTAAATCTTCTTCTTGGGAGACAGGTTATGGGGATATGACTGTTAAGACAGATCCTAATACTATTAAAGTATTACCTTGGTTGGAAAAAACAGCTCTTATTTTAGGTGACTGCTTTGAAGGTGATGGAAAAACACCCGTGCAACACTCCACCAGACATATTTTAAAAGAAGCTATTAGTAAAGCTAACTCAATGGGATACCAGCCGATGATTGGATCGGAGTTAGAGTTTTATTTATTTAATCAAACTTATGATGAAATTCATCATGGTCATTATAAAAATTTTAAAGAGTCATCTTGGTATATTGAAGATTATATGATCTTCCAAACAACCAAAGACGAACCTTATATGAGAGATTTAAGAAATGGCTTACTTGATGCTGGTGTTTATGTTGAATGTTCTAAAGGGGAAGCTTCTCCAGGACAGCAAGAAATTAATGTTGTTTATACGGATGCTTTAAGTATGGCTGATAGCCATATATTAATAAAAAATGCTGCAAAAGAGATAGCTTTTAAGCATAATAAGGCAGTAAGTTTTATGGCTCAATATAGCAACAAAGCATGTGGCTCCTCTTCTCATATTCATAACTCTTTAATGGACATGAAAACAAAAAAAAATGTCTTCGCTGATCCTAAAGATAAAAAAGGAATGTCCAAAATATTTAAAAGTTATATTGCTGGTCAAATTGAATTTTTAAGTGATATCTCAATTTTTTTAGCACCTAATATTAATTCCTACAAAAGGTTCCAAGAGGGCTCTTTTGCTCCCACTAAAGCTGCATGGGGAATTGATAATCGAACAGCTGGTTTTAGATTAGCTGGACATGGAAATTCTATTAGAATTGAATGTAGAGTTCCTGGTGCCGATGTTAATCCTTATCTTTCTTTTGCTGCTTTAATTCAAGCAGGTTTATATGGCATTGAAAATAAATTAACACTAGAAGAGCCTGTCTCAGGAAATTTATATTCTAATAAAAAATTAAAAGAAGTTCCTAAAACATTAAGAGAAGGAATAGAGTTGGCAAAAAACTCCAAACTTCTTCCTAAAATATTTTCTAAAGATGTTCTAGATCACTATATTCATGCAGCAGAGTGGGAGCAGTTAGAATACGATAAATCTGTTAATGATTGGGATCATAGAAGATATTTCGAAAGAGCTTAACAGGATAAAAAAGGAGATACTGATGCAAAATATGAATTGGAATTACCCAACAACAATTTGGTTTGGACTAGATAGGTCAAAAGAAATTCAATTAGCCTGTGATAATCTAGGTATGAAAAATCCCTTAATTGTTACGGACCCAGGACTTCTACAAACTAATATTATAGAAAGCATTAATGGCTCTCTTAAAATTAAAACAAATATCTTTTCAGATGTTCAAGGCAATCCTACAGGAACTAATGTGGAAGAGGGCGTTAAGATATTTAACAAAAATAATCATGATGGAGTGATAGCAATCGGTGGCGGTTCAGGAATGGATGTGGGCAAAGGTATTGCTTTTTTAGCGGAACAAACAAGACCGCTTTGGGATTTTGAAGATGTGGGAGATTGGTGGACAAGAGCTGATAGTTCTAAAATTAAACCTATTATCGCTATACCTACTACTGCTGGAACTGGATCAGAAGTGGGTCGAGCGTCAGTTTTTTTAAACGAAGAAACACATAAGAAAAAAATTATTTTTCATCCTAAAATGTTACCCCAAATTTCTATTCTAGACCCTAATCTAACTTTAAATTTACCCCAGTCTATTACGGCAGGAACAGGTATGGATGCTTTAGCTCATTGTTTAGAAGCTTATTCATCTCCTTTTTATCACCCAATGGCTGAAGGAACAGCTTTAGAGGGACTTAGATTAGTGAAGGAAAATTTATTAGAGGTATTTCATAATGGTTCTAATGTTGAGGCAAGAGCTAATATGTTAGTGGCTTCTATGATGGGTGCTGCAGCTTTTCAAAAAGGTTTAGGAGCTATTCACTCCATTACTCATCCTGTGAATTCTATTTACCATACACATCACGGTACAACGAATGGAGTTGTGATGCCGTTCGTTCTCCATTTTAATAAATCAAAGATCGAAGATAAAATTATCCGATTATCTAACTTTCTTGATATTCCTGGAGGGTTTGATGGAATATTAGATTGGATTATCTCTCTGAAGAAAGAAATGAATATTCCCCTTACTTTAAAAGATATGGGAGTGAAGGAAGGTGATGAAATTAAATTAGCACCACTTGCTCAAGAAGATCCTAGTACAGGAGGAAATCCTGTAGAGATGACAGAGGAAAAATTTAAAACATTAATTAAAGACTGTATTGCAGGAACTTATTCTTAGATAGTTTTTGAAATTTTTATAAAATCACTATGTGCTTTTTCTGAAATAGAAGCAACGACATTACCTCCTGATTTAAGACTTAACTGATTACCTTTCCAGTCGGTAATAGTTCCACCCGATTCCTCTATTAAATTAACTAAAGGAAGGAAGTCGAAAGGTTTTAAATCACATTCCACAACCATTGGTATCTTACCCTCTGCAAGTAAGCCGTATTGAACACAATCACCACCAAAAACATAGTATCGAATAATTTTACCAATTTTATTATAAATTTTATTTTCAGGTAATTCTTTAAATGCAGACATTCCTGAATGACTAATGACCATTTCCTTAAGACTCAAAAGAGATTTATTTTTTTTAATTTTCTTATTATTGAGATACGCACCTTTTCCCTTGATTCCCTTCCAGTTTTTTTTCATTAATGGACTATTGATAATACCAAATATAGGTGCACCATAATGAAGAAGAGTTATTAATGTTCCGAAAGCATGATTACCATGAATAAAATTTTTAGTTCCATCGATAGGATCAATAACCCAAATAAATTCATTATCTATTTTTGAATTTTTAAATTCTTCGCCATAAATACCATGAGTTGGATATTTTTTTTTAATTTCTTTTCTAAAATTACTTTCAATTAATTTATCAATTTTCGTCACGGGTGAGCTATCTTTTTTATATTGCACCGAAATTGATAGCTTGTGTTGTGTTAATATAATTTTTTCAGATTTCTTAATTAGTTTTTCTGCAAAGCTTATATAGGCATTAAGAGTTTTTTGATCAATTGACATCTTTAATGTACCTTAGAGAGAATTTTACTAAATATTAATTCAAAATTCTCTACTTGCTGAGCTCCATTAATAACTAATTGTTGATTTACTATAAAAGTAGGGACGCTATTAATTCCCATTTTTTTAGCTTCTAACTCCTCATTAGCTAAAGGTTCTATATTATTCTTATCAGTTAAATATTTTTTAAACTCATCTTCATCAATTTGATGATTTTTCGCAATATCAAGAAGAATAGCGGGGTCACCTATATCCATCCCTTTGAGAAAATACGACTGAAATAAATCCTCAATAACATCACTCTGTATATTCTTTTGATAGGCTAGAGCTAAAAGTCTATGAGAATTAAATGAATTGGGAGTCATTTGAATTTTGTCAAATTGAAAATCGATATTTTCTTTTAACCCTTCGTTATGAATGTTTTCATAGACCGTATTGGCCCCATCTTCACTTCCAAACTTGGATACTAAATATTCTTTTCTATCCATCCCATCAGCTTGCATATTTGGATTAAGCTGAAATGGTCTCCATGTAATTTTAAACTCTTCATGAGAAAACTTAGATATAGCTTTATCTAATCTTTTTTTACCAATATAGCACCAAGGACAAATGGTGTCTGAAAAAATATCAATTTTAATCACTTCAAATACTTATAATCTAAAATTTATTAATAATCACTTCAAATACTTATAATCTAAAATTTATTAATAATAACTTTATAAAAAGTAAGAATAGTTACTAAATTAGTTATCGATTATCATTAATTAAAAAGCTCAAAGCATCAATCTGCTTCTCAGTATTATATAAATGGGGCGATATTCTAATTCCTTTTGAGCGGCTATCAAAATCGATATGATTATCAGTAAGTAACTTAATCATACGACCATGCTCTTTGCCAAAATGAATAATCATTGTTCCACTTCGGTGATTAGCATCAGTCGGAGAAATTAATTCTTTTTCATCTAAATTTTTTATCATTTGTTCTGTTAAGGCTAAATTATGCTTACGTATTGTATCTACTCCAATTTTATAAACAAATTCCAAACTTCTAAATGCTACTAGATAAGGATGGACTGAAGGTGTGCCGCCCCAAAATCGAAGTGCATCCTTAGCGTAATTAAAGTTATGAATCTTAAATTCAAAAGGGTCTTCATGTGAGAACCAACCTACATCAATTGGCTTACAGTATTCTAAAATGTCCGGATTAACCCACATGAATCCAGCTCCAGGTCCACCACTAAGCCATTTCACACAAGAACCAACAATAAAATCTGCTGACCATTCTTGAATATTTATTGGAAGAATACCAATACCTTGAGCTATATCAATTAAAGAGAGGATTGATTTTTTTTTTGCTAATGAAGTAATTGTTGAAATTGGCAGCTGAACCCCATTATTTGACTGTACTTGGGTAACTAATACTAAAGCTACATCATCTTTTAAGTAATCCTCCCAAACTTGCATATTATTTAAATCTAATCCGCTAGGTATATATCGAAGTTGGTAACCTATCGATTGAGATTTCTGAAGGGCAAAAGCTACGGAAGGAAAATCTTCCTCACTCATTAAAATAACATTTTTCCCTTTTTGTATATCTAGTGAGAAGATAATTTTTGATACCGCACTAGAGACGTTGGTCTGAGGACAGAAATTTTTTCCATCACAGTTAAGCAGGATCCCTAGTTGGTTACGAAACCGCTCAATAAAAGGTAGCCAATGATTCCACATTTTATCTCCGCCTTGAGACCAAGGCTGCCAAAATTCTTTTTCAATTTCTAATTGAGATGTTTTAAGAGGGAGTCCAACAGAATGGGTAAGCAAATAAGTGCCTTGACGTTCAACAAATTGTTCTTCAATCATTTCAGGCAATCTCTAAGGCTCTCTATATCTTTATAACGACTTTCAAAACCATCTGTATGTTCAGCAGCACTCCTCATATCACATAATTTTTTTAGGCCTTTCAACAATACTGGTAGTGGTGGGCCACTAGCAGTTAGATCAGATTGCTCTGTGTGTGATCCTTCATATGCAGGACGTTCAATAAATTTCTCAACTAATTGTTCGTGATGCTGAATAGCAACTCTTCCATGCACTTCACAAACCTCTATAAATATTTTTAAATTAGTCTGGAACCACTCTTCATTGCGATATTCATCACGGCATTCTAAAAAATTATCAAGTAAACTTTTACGGCGCATACAGTCTCTTAGAATAAGTTGATCGTCAGGTCTCATGAATAGAAATTTATCTATCAGTAATTGGGAATAATATGGATCATCTGCTTTACAAACACCCAACAAAAGATCAATAACATTAATACCTGCAAAGTCACCTGCATTGGCACCTCTATACTCATGTAGTCCGACCCGATGAGGTCTGTAATAAGGACGTACACAATAAAAAAAACGATTTATGTCAAGTTGATTAAATAAATCGCCGTTAGAGATATAAACTTCTTCAAGTGCTACTTTGGCAGTTGTTAATAAATCGAGAGTTATAGAATGAGAAACACCCAAAGGAAGGCAGTTTTTTAAAGATTCAGAAGCTCGAATAAACGAAAATACGCCACGCGTATTAAAATCAATAAATATTTTTTCATCTGCTAGAGAAGTGAAAGTTTTGTATTTGCCATTGAGTGCACGATTATGTGTCTCAAGATGTGAAGAAGCAAATCGAGGGATAACTCCAAGTGAAGCTCCTAACTGCATAGCAAGCGCAGAGGCTTCTTTAAGAGGAGACCTAGTTTCTCTAGAAGGTTCCGTAATATCATGACGACGACAAGCGGCCATATAAAAACCTACATCACCAAGTAATTCAAAACCACTATCAAAACCTTCGTCCGTATTACCTTCTTTAAGAAGGTCACTGATAAGAGATTTGCCCTCTCCAACTAATTGTTTTTTTATATTCTCACCTAAAGATTCTTTTGAGTCTAATTTTTTAAAATATAATTCTTCTAACTCGGTATTCATCTGCTTAAATTCATTACGAATCCAAAGATCTAAAGCCTGTGATTTTTTAGTCATACAGCTATTAATAGACATTATTATCAGTTAAGAAAAGAAAATGTTATCATAGTAGATAATTGGTCTAGTTACCCTTTTAAAAATCCTTTAAAGTTGATATATGTCATCTCTCTATACCGATGAAAAAGAAGACTTAGCGGCAGCCTTTCAATGGACTGCTAAACTAGGTATGCACGAAGCAGTAGCTAATCATTTTAGTTTAACTATTGAAGGTGGGAGTAGATTTTTAATCAATCCCAATCAAAAACATTTCAGTCAAATTAAATCTTCTGACATCTTAGATTTAAATATAAGTGAAAAGGAGCCATTTCAATTAAAAAACGCACCCGATCCAACAGCTTGGGGATTGCATAGTTCTCTTCATAAACTTGTTCCTCATGCAAAATGCATAATGCATGTTCATCCAATTTATTCTACTATTTTAGCCTCACTTAAAGATAGTTATTTAAAGCCAATTGATCAAAATACGGCAATATTTTTTAATAGAATGATTGTTGATGATGATTTCGGAGGTTTAGCTTTTGAGGACGAGGGATTAAGATGTGCTAAATACTTTAATGATCCAAAAATTAAAATATTGATAATGGGAAACCACGGACTATTAGTTCTAGGAGATAATATAGCGGAAACTTTTAACAGAATGTACTACTTCGAAAGAGCCGCAGAAACTTTCATAAAAGCGCTACAAACAAATATGCCCTTAAGGATTTTATCTGATGATGTCGCTGAAAAAACAGCATTAGAAATGGAAAATTATCCTGATCAATCTGAGTCTCACTTTAATGAGATAAAAAATATTTTATTAAAAGAGGGGAGTGATTTTAAAAAATAATGGACACTATTCAATGGCTTTGAAATTCTAGTGAAGTATTAATGATTTTAGGTGTGAGTATAATTATTATTGGAATTATATTAAAAAAGAAAAAAAATAATTATATTGTTTTTTGACTAAGCCCTCGTAACTCAGTGATAGTGCACATCATTGGCGACACTTTAGTTCTGTAAATTAATGATCTAATTTTTTGATGAATAAGTAAATAATAATATAAAAATGGAGACCATAATGAAAAAAATATTAATAACATTATCCTTAGTGCTTTTTACCAGTTCAGTCTATGCGGGTGCATGCCCTAATATGGCAAAAAGCTTAGATGATATGATTGCAGAAGCTCAAATATTAAGAGATCAGGGTGTAGCAGCTCACGATGCTGGCGATCATGCAAGATCAGAAGAGCTGTTGAATCAAGCTATGGAACTTTTTAAAAGCTAATAAAAAAATCAAAAATATTTTAAAGCAGGTATAGAATTTTTATCTGCTTTAAATACTAATTTAATTATATACTTACAAATATACCTTATGCCTTCGTAGCTCAGTGATAGAGCACGTCATTGGTAATGACGGGGTCGGAAGTTTGATTCTTCTCGGAGGCACCAATAAATAAAATTTTAATGTTTGAAAATAATTTATATATCAAAGCACTAATCGCAGGTTTTGGAGCTTTTATATGTATATCTATATTGGCCTATTTTAATTTCTCAGATACTACAAACTTGTGGTTGATACCTCCCTTTGGCGCATCTATGGTTTTAGTTATGTCAGTTCATACTAGTCCACTCGCTCAGCCAAAAAATATTTTTTTTGGACATACGTTATCTGCCTTATCTGGAGTATTAGTATACTTAATTTTAGGATCTAATCCCTTTACAATCGGTCTTGCAGTAGGGTTAGCAATTTTTGTTATGATAACAACAAATACAATTCATCCCCCTGCGGGTGGAAATCCAATTATTGCTGTAATGGGAGCTAAATCATTTGGTTTTATTTTGTTTCCTGTTATTGCAGGTGCATTAATAATAATTGCTTTTTCGTTATTATATAACAAGGCCTTAAAAAGAGAATATCCTACAAAATAAATTTTGAATAAATTTTAAATAATAACTTCAAAGCCCTCAAACTGAGGATGACCAAGGTAAATATCTCTTTTATCTCCTGCATTTTTGTGAGCAAGTCTAAATGACTCTGATTTAGTCCAATTAGTAAAATGATCTTTACTTTCCCAAACGCTATGAGAAGCATAAAGAGTGTGTTCTTGATTTGATTCACTTTTAATTAAATTAAATTTTTTGAATCCTTCAACTTTATCTAAATGTGTTTCTCTATTTTTCCAAATATTCTCAAAAGAACTCTCACTTCCTAACTTAATTTTAAATCTATTCATTGCTATATACATTTCAATTTCTCACTTATTCATTTAAAAGATAGATTTATCTGAAGTTTCTCTCCAAGTGTTATAATAATCCCTGTCACAGATAAACTCCATTATTTCGCTAAGCTCTTGCTTATTGATTTTATATCGATCTTTAATTTGATCAAAAGTTACATTATCGTTCATTGCCATATCAGCTATTTGAACCATATCATCTTGGGTAAAGTAATTTATTAACCTATGAACATCTGACACGAGCAATAATATAATTAACAAAGTATAACTATGTCAATAAATATGATTTGAAAGTAATTACAAAAAACTATTATAAATATTTATTTTCAAGATATTAAAAATTTAAACTTAATGATCTAATTTGGTATCAGCGAGTAAAAAGATTGTGAAAAAAGGAGATAAAAATGACAAAAATTAAATTAAACACTATTCAAGAATCCAAGTCACAAATTCAGAATTATAAGTATTCTCATTTCAATCCTTTGAGAATCATCTTTGCTGGATCCGTTAAGGCTAAGAATAAATGCAAAAGAATTGCTTAATATAGATATCTTAGGAGAGACTTCGACATATAAAACGCTCTCATACAAAGTAACTCTCTTCTTAAAATATTTTAAGGCAACTAAAATTGCATATCAAATTTATCTAGAGTAGCGTATTAAGGAATATTATGAATTTTTTACCATCAAGATCTTATTCTTGTGATCACCTTAAAAACTTTATAGATAATCACTTAAAAAATTATACTTATAAAAGAAATTATGATTATGGAATTAATAATAGAGATAACGTATCGTGTCTGTCTCCTTATATAAGTCACGGAGTAATTCAGGAAAAAGAGATCCTGAAAAATTGTTTAAAGAAATATCCTTATGAAGTTATAGAGAAATTTATTCAAGAAGTTTTATGGAGAAACTATTGGAAAGGATGGTTAGAACTAAGGCCAACTTTATGGCAAGATTATTTAAAAGATTTACAAGATCTTGATAGTCAAAAAAAAAATGATAGTAATTATTTAAAAGCCATATCGGGTAATACAAATATTGAATGTTTTAATGATTGGATAATTGAATTAAAAAAAAACCATTATCTTCATAATCATACGAGAATGTGGTTTGCAAGTATTTGGATATTTACCCTAAAGTTACCATGGCAACTTGGGGCTGAATTTTTTATGAGATATTTATTTGATGGGGACCCAGCATCTAATACCCTTGGATGGAGATGGGTTGCAGGAATACAAACTGTAGGTAAACATTATTTAGCTAATAGTTCTAATATCAATAAATTTACAAATAATAGATATGTCAATATTCCACTAAGTGATCATGCTGATGCAATTATTAATAATAAAGCTTACGCAGCTGAAAAATTGCATGTTAAAAATCCTGAATTAGGTAATATAGAAGAAGTTATTGTATTTAATAATTATCTTTCAATTGAACAGGAAAACTTAGTTAATTTAAAAAAAGTCTACTTAATTGAAAATGATAATATTAACAGATCCATAGAGTTAGATGAAAATGTCATAAAATTTAAAAAGAACCTACTCAACGATCAAGCTGAAAGACTAAAAAATAAGAATATTAATTTTGAGATTGTTAAAATTCATGACTTGGAATTTTTAAAAGATATTAAGTATGCTTATTATCCAAATATAGGAGAAAACTTAGATTTTATTGTAAATAATAACCTTAAAAATTTTAAGTTTATTTATAGAGATATAGATTTACTAGCGTGGCCATTGTGCGAAAAAGGATTTTTTAATTTTAAAAAAAATATCCCCATGATTTTAAAAAACATTTAATTTAATTTTTAACATTAGAAATTAGTAATTCTTCTTGGAGCCACCACATTCAATTAAAATTTTTTTTATGACCGTGTCATCATTAAATAAAATCCTAGTATTATTAAACCTATGGAAACGGTAAAGCAGATTCGAAAAGCTTTATTAATTAAAAAAAACTCTTTTTTTTGTACATACCTTTTTCTAGTTATATACAGCAGAGCTGTCAAAATGGATAAAAGCCAAAAAGAATTAACTACTAATTCTGCACTCAATTAATTTTTCCTCCAAAACAAACTAGAGGCTAACAATAATAGGATTAAGAGATTTTTCATATTTTTATTTTATAAAATAATCATAACCCTGATAACTAAGCGCTATACAGATAATAATTAAAGCCCAAACACTTAGATTGCTCAGCATTTGTTTTAAAGATGAATTGGTATCTAAAAATCTTGGACCAATTAGAATCATCAGACAAATTAAATAAATTAAAGGCATAATAATTTCTAAATTCATTTATTTGAAATTATATTTACTTTTTCTAAAGTCCCAAGGAAATATAAAATCCATCGACCACATTCCAATTTTATTTTTTATCGCAAAATTTTCATCTTCAACAAATTTTTTGGAGTGTTGTGTATAAGCAAAAGCAAAACCTTCTCTCACTAAATAACTAGAAAGGCTTTCTTCATTAACAAAACATTCGGCAAGTAGTCTTCCATATCGATCCTTACCTTCCATAATGCATATAGGAATGGTAATTCCTATTTTTTCTTCTAATAAATTTTTAGCCATTAACCCACATGCAATAACTAATTCATTCTTCTTGCACATTTGTTTTATTTCCGGAGTATCAATACCCGAGAAACGAATTTTATCTCCATTTAAATGAATCGTATCCCCATCAACTATTCTTAAATTATCTTCAGCAAAAACTAATAGGGGAAATAATATTATTATTAAAAGCATTCTCATTGTGATATTTAGATATATAGTAATTAAAAAAAATATATGAATAAAGATCAAACTAAAAATACTGAAAAGGATAAAGAGAAAAACGCCAAACTAGCTAAAAAACTTAAAGAAAACATAGCTAAACGAAAGAAACTCAAAAAAACTTAATATGCAAGAATTAGTCATTAAAGGTCCTGGTAAAATTAATGGAACGATTGAAATTTCAGGTTCAAAGAACGCCTCTTTACCAATTTTAATTTCTACAGTTTTATCAAAAGGTAGTTGTGTTATCGGTAATGTTCCTAACTTGAGAGATACAAAGTTTCTAATATCTATTCTGAGTAATCTCGGATGTAAAATTAATTTTAAAAATAATGTCGTAGCTATTCATAATTCCGCTATTTCTAAAAAAGTTGCTGATTACGATTATGTAAGACAAATGAGAGCCTCTATTGTTTTATTAGGTCCTATTATAGCAAGATATCCTTCTTTTAAAATTGCTCTTCCTGGAGGTTGTGCAATAGGCACGAGATCAATAGATCTTCACCTAGATGCTTTAAAAAAGATGGGTGTCCAAATCAAAATTCTTAATGGTTATGTCGTTGCTTCTAGAAAAATTAAAAGACTTAATGCCATCAATCATCGTTTCTCTAAAATTAGTGTAGGAGCTACTCAAAATATTATTATGGCTGCAACTTTAGCTAACGGTATTACCCTTTTAAAAAATTGTGCGATTGAGCCTGAAGTTATGGATCTAATTTCCTTTCTTATTAAATGTGGATCTAAAATAACGGTCAATCAAAGAACTGTTAAAATTATTGGAAGCGACAATCTAAACTTATCAAATCATGAAATTATACCTGATCGTATCGAAGCTGGTTCTTATATAATAGCCGCAATGGCAACTAAAGGAAAAATCACAATTAAAAATTTTCTTATAGAACACCTAGAAGAGCCTATTAAGATTTTTAAAAAAATGGGATTAAAAATTAAAAAAATCGATACAAACGAATATCTTTTTTCTTGTAATGCCATCAAACCAATAAACTTAATTCAGACTAAAGAATATCCTGGATTTCCAACGGATTTACAGGCTCAATTAATTACTATTTTTTTAAAAAATGGCAATAAATCTAAAATTAAAGAAAATATTTTTGAAAATCGCTTTATTCATGTTCCTGAATTAAAGAGATTTGGTGCTGATATAACCCTTAACAGTAATACTGTAATTGTAAATAAAGTGAATGAATTAAATGGAGCTGAAGTGATGGCTACTGATTTAAGAGGTAGTTTTTCTTTAATAATTGCTGCTTTATTGTCAAAAGGAGAGACTACTATCAGTAGAATTTATCATTTAGACAGAGGTTATGAAGATTTTGATTTAAAATTAAAACAATGTGGCGTAAACATTAAGAGAAAAAAATAATGAATAACCAAGAATTAATTATCGCATGCCCTAAAGGTAGGTTGGAATCTAAAATAGTAACCTTACTGAAAACCAAAGGTTTAGAGTTTGAAAAAGATTTCTTTAACGATCAATCAAGAAAACTTACTTTTTCTTCTAATTTTAAAAATATTAAAGTTATTAAATTAAAACCAGCCGACATTCGCTCATATACTATGCTCGGAGCTGCCGATATTGGTTTTGTTGGTTACGATGATATTTTAGAAAATAGTGATCAAAATATTGTCTTATTATCAAAAACTAATATTGGTAAATGTCGTATATCTATTGCTTCTGATAAGAAAAAAATAGATTTTAGTCAAAAGAAAATTTTTAAAGTTGCCACAAAATTTCAAAATATTACTGAGAATTATTTCCAACAACAAAATATTCAAATAGAAGTAATTAAATTAAATGGATCCATAGAACTAGCTGTTAAATATGGAGTGGCTGATTTTATAGTGGATTTAGTTCAGTCAGGACAAACATTAAAAGAAAATGAACTTTATGAAAATATCATTATTAATAATAATATCTCAACAGTAGCTATTAGTAGTTATTACGCTTACGACCTTAAAAAAGAACTTATTAAAAAATTAATTATATAAAATATTTTATGAGAGAAACCAGTTTTAATAATCTAAAATCTATTTTACAAAAAAATACTATTTCCCAGGCCAATCAAGAAGTGAGAAAAACCGTCTCAACAATTATTGAAGATGTAAGAAAAAAAGGAGATAAAGCTTTACTAAAATATGTTAAAAAGTTTGAAAATAAAAAAGCAACTTTATCTAGTCTTATTATTAAGCCTAAGGTCTTAAAGGAAGCGTATAATTCCATTACTAAAAATCAAAGGGAGGCACTTAATCTAGCTTATGATAGAATTAATTTTTATCACAGTCACCAAATAAAAAAAGATCATAAATTTAAAGACAAGCTTGATACAACTTTCTCTATCCAATGGAACCCTATTGAGAATGTTGGTCTTTATATACCTGGAGGTTTAGCTTCTTATCCTTCCACTGTTTTGATGACAGCTATTCCTGCAAAAATTGCAGGTGTGAAAAACATTATGATTAGTGTTCCTTCAGCGGAAGGTAAAGTTTCTAAATTAACATTAGCGGCAGCTCACCTTTGTAAGGTTAATAAAGTTTATAATATGGGAGGAGCTCAGGCTATCGCTGCTTTTGCTTTCGGCACTAAAACTATTCAAAAAGCCTTTAAAGTCTTCGGTCCTGGTAATCAATTTGTAGCGGAAGCAAAAAAACAATTATTTGGTACGATTGGTATTGATCTGCCCGCAGGACCTTCTGAGATATTGGTATTAGCTGATATGTATTCAAAACCTGATCTAATTGCTTTAGACATATTAGCACAAGCAGAACACGACCCTCATGCTAAAACATACTTAGTTTCAACTTCTAAAACTCTAATCCAAGAAGTTATCCAAAAGATTAAAGAAACACAAAAAATCCATAAGTTTAAAAATGCCACAGAATCTCTTAAGAATTTTTCATATGCAATTTTAGCTAAAAATTATAAAGAAATGATTGAAATAAGTAACTTTATTGCCCCTGAACATCTCCACGTACATATGAAGGATTCTAGCCAAATAGAACGGAATATATTGAATGCCGGGTCTGTTTTTATCGGTGAGCAAAATGCTGTAGCTTTAGGGGATTATTCTATTGGTACAAATCATGTTCTTCCTACAGATCAATCTGCTAAGTATTCATCTGGATTAGGCGTTGATGATTTCGTCAAAAAAACTGTTTTTGTTAAGGTTGGTAAAAAAACTTTCTCGAAAATAGCTAATAAGACAATTGAGCTAGCCAAAAGTGAAGGACTAGATGCCCATGCTTTATCTATTGAAATAAGAGCAAGCAAGTCATAAGATACAAAAAAATGTCAAAAGAAGATGCAATAGAATTTCAGGGTGTAGTTTCGGATTTACTTCCAAATGCAATGTTCAAAGTAAAGCTTGATAATGATCATGAGGTAATAGCTCATACTTCTGGAAAAATGAGAAAAAACAGAATAAGAGTTTTAGCTGGAGATCGTGTAACAGTTGAAATGACACCTTACGATTTAACTAAAGGTAGAATTACATTCAGGTCAAAAAATTAATGAAATATTTTTTAAATAAAGGAGTAAGACAATGGCGACCAAACTTATTATTACAAATTACAAAAACTTTAAATGTGGAATTAAGCTTAATCATGGAGAAATGGTTAATATACGTTTCCAAACTAATGAAGACGTCCAAATTGGAGATATTTATAAAGTAAAGATTACTGAGATTTTACCTAACGATAGTGGGGCATTTGTGTCTTATGGAATTGAAGGTAAAAAAGGTTTCTTTAAAAGGATTAACCTTCCTAGTGGAGAAAAAGTTCATGAAGGACAGTCACTTCTCTTGCAGGTAAGAAGTATAGGCGCTAAAGATAAAGTCCATCTTTTTACTAATAATATAATTTTGACTGGAAAATTTGTAAATATTCTTCCATACGGTGATGAAATTATTTTAAGTAGAAGAACAAGAAAAAATTTAGATTCAACCGAGCAAGATGCAATTATGGATTCTTTAGGTGAATCTGAAGTGGGTTTAATTGCTAGACATAACTTAACACCTGATACTTTAGAAATTGCCAAATCTGAATTAAAAAATATTTATGACCATTGGAATGAAATTGAGCTTAATGCCAAGGAAGTTGAAACTGAAGGTTTAGTATTTAAAAATAATTATTTTGATCAAAATTTTGTATGTGATTACTGTGATAAAAATACAGATCAAATTATTTTTAGTGAAAACGAAAGATTTGTAGGGGTTAAGTCATGGGATGAAAAACTAGATGGTAGTTTTGCTAAACTTTTTGAAGAAATGTCAAATGAGCAAATAGATAAAGATTTTAATTTAACTGAAAAAATTGATTATCTTACGGAGCTCAAATATTCACTTCCTAGTGGTGGTAATATTATGATTGGTAAGACTGATGCTTTAACTGCTATTGATGTTAATACAGGTGCTGCTAAAAGATTTGACACAAATAGAGAAGCAATTCATTTAATAACAAAGTTAATTAAACTTAAAAATATTTCAGGTAAAGTCGTAATTGATCCAGTAGCAAGTGACCAAAATACATTAAAAAAACTAGTCGGAATGTTAAAAGATGGTTTTCGTGATGACTTAAGCATTACAAATGTTTATGGCTATACGAGAGGTGGCTTACTTGAATTAAGTAGATCAAGAAATGATAGAAGTATTGACGAACTTGACTTCTCCTCTGAATAAAAAATAAAATGGTGGCCTCTGTTGGAATCGAACCAACGACACAAGGATTTTCAATCCTTTGCTCTACCGACTGAGCTAAGAGGCCAATTGAAGATTATTTCTAATATATTAATGAATAAGTTGCTACAAATATTTTTATTAATTAAAGCTACCTTATTGTTAATCTCTTTTTAAATTTTCTAAGTTAATTTCATCTGAAAATTGATCATTCAATACTTCAAGTTTTTTACCAACTATTAGTTCTATTTCTCTTTGAAAGATAGATTCACCTTCTTGATTATAATAAACTAATTCCCAGCCAATTGAGCCAAGATTATTCAATTCATTTTCAGATAATTCAGAAGTTAATTGATATTTTTTATATTCAAATTTCTTCATAGTTCTATTATAGACGTTTAAGCGTAGGATAAAACCTATGCATAAAAAAAATTGTGAATAATTATTTTATTTATGTAGGTATTTGCATTCAAAAGTTAAATATATAATATTTTAATATAAAATTTTTTGGAGAAATAATGACAAATTTTAAGAAAGTTCAGGAATTTATGGAAACTTTTGGCCAGGAGGTTAAGTTAAATCCTTCTTTGAGTTCTGAAAAAATTAATAAATTGAGACTGGATCTTATTAAGGAAGAGCTAGATGAATTAAAAGAAGCCATCAATAACAATGATTTATTGGAAGTGGCGGATGCTTTAACTGACATACTTTATGTTACTTACGGCGCAGGGCATGCTTTTGGAATTGATCTGGATTCATGTTTTCAGGAAGTTCAAAATTCTAATATGAGTAAATTAGGAGAAGGCGGAAAACCAATTTATAATGATGCCGGTAAAGTTTTGAAGGGGCCAAATTACTTTAAACCCGATTTAAGTAAATTTATAAAATAAATTTTTTATTACAGTATGGATATTACCAATGATCAAAGTTGCTCCTGGCTTAATGATCTTTCGCCAAGACCAAACATTAACTCTCTTAACGGAAATCAAAATTGTGATTGGTTAATTATTGGTGCAGGCTATACGGGATTATCTGCTGCTAGAAAATTAGCAAAATTACACCCTGATCAAAAAATAATTTTAGTTGATTCTCAGTTAGCAGGAGAAGGTGCTAGTGGCAGGAATTCAGGTTATTTAGTTGATACAACGCTTAATGACGGATTCTCATCTAATAAAGATTTAAATAACTATAAAAAAAAATCTGATATTTATCAATTAGGAATTAAATCGGTTAAAAAATTTATTGAAGAGTATCAAGTTGATTGTGACTGGAATGAAGCGGGTAAATATTTCGCCTCATCAAAAATAGCAGATAAAAAAATCTTAAATAATTTTGCAGATACCTTATTTAAATTAGGTTTTGAATTTAAAATTTTGGATCAATATGAATTAAAAAATAAATTAGGCACAAATTTTTATCAAACAGCTCTTTATACTTCAGGTGGAATTTTGCTTCATCCAGGTAAATTAGTCAGAGCAATGATTGAAGCCCTCCCTTCCAATATTAAATTATATGAAAATTCAAAATTATTGAAATGGGTAAAAAATAAAGATTTCATTTCTTGTGATTTTAAGAGTGGAAAAATAAATTCAAAAAAAATTATCTTCTGCACTAATGCCTTTTTAAGATCATTAAATATAAAAAAAAATTATAATTTTCCAATTACGCTAACAGCAAGTATGACAAGACAATTGACTGAAAAAGAATTCAATTCTATTGGATCACCAAAAGAGTGGGGAGTATTACCAGTTAGGCATTTAGGTGCAACAGTAAGAACGACTAGAGATAGAAGAATTTTAATAAGAAATACTGCTGAACTTCATAGTCCTTTTGGAATGAAAGTCTCAGATTTAAAAAAAAGGGTAGGTATTCACCAGCTAGGTATTAAAAAAAGATTCCCCCAATTGTCTGATAATTTAATTGATTCAAGTTGGTCAGGTGTAGTTTCAAGAACAAGAAATGGTTCTCAAATTTTTGAAAAAATAGATGCTAATATTTTTGTAGCTGGATGTTATAATGGTTCCGGTATAGGTGTCGGTACTTTATTTGGTGAGCAAATTGCTATAAAAGCAAGTAATGAGACAACAGCAGAAATTCAAGTTATCGAAACAAGAAATAAACCTACTTTTTTACCCCCTCAGCCATTTTTAGATATTGGTGTAAAGAGTAGATTATTTTACGAAAGATTGAGGGCAATTTCTGAAATTTAAAACTATTTTAATAAATAATTAACTATCCATTTTATTGTTTTATGGTTACAAATATTAAAAATATATTATTTTTCTATCTAAAAAATAATAAACTCATTCATAAGGACATAATTTGAAAAATACTACAATTGCAACTTTCGCAAAATCTTTAGGCGATGATTATCTTCCGAAGGAGGGAGCATCTTTTTCATTATTTAGAATAGAGATATTATCAGGATTAACTGTCGCTCTTGCCTTAGTTCCTGAAGCTATTGCTTTTGCTTTTGTAGCAGGAGTGGCTCCTTTGTCAGGACTTTATGCTGCATTCTTAGTCGGATTAATTACAGCTTTAATTGGAGGACGTCCCGGAATGATATCAGGTGCTACAGGCGCTTTAGCTGTTGTGATGGTATCTTTAGTTTTTGATCATGGGGCACAATATTTATTCGCAACGGTGGTACTTATGGGAGTTATTCAGATATTTGCTGGGGTATTTAAATTAGGAAAATTTATCAGAATGGTACCTCAGCCAGTTATGCTTGGTTTTGTAAACGGGCTAGCAATTGTTATAGGTATTTCTCAATTAAGCCAATTTAAAACAATTAACTCTTCAGGTGAGTCTGTTTGGATGTCAGGCAATACTTTATTAATATCATATTGCGTAGTTGTATTAACAATGATTGTCATTTGGATCTTACCAAAATTTTCAAAAATAATCCCTTCAACTCTTGTTGCAATTTTATTAACTACTGGTCTAGTTATAGGTTTTGATATTCCTATTCCCAGAGTAGGAGATTTAGCAAGTGTAGCGGGGGGGCTACCTTCTTTTTCAATTCCTATGGTCCCTTTCAATCTAGAAACTTTTCTAATTATTCTACCTTACGCATTAATATTATCAGCCATTGGATTAATCGAGAGTTTACTTACCTTAAATTTAGTTGGTGAAATTACCAACAAAAGAGGTGGAGCCAGTCAGGAGTGTTTAGCTCAAGGTGTTGCAAATACGGTAACAGGTTTTTTTGGAGGAATGGGTGGTTGTGCAATGATAGGACAATCTATGATTAATGTTAAATCTGGAGGTCGAACGCGAATAGCAGGAATTGCAGCCGCTCTTTTTCTTTTAATTTTTATTTTATACACTTCTTCATTAATAGAGCTAATTCCTATAGCAGCATTAGTGGGTGTTATGTTTATGGTAGTTATAGGAACTTTTGCTTGGAATTCATTAAAATTATTATTTGTTGTTCCGAAATCTGATGCTCTTGTGATTATTCTAGTAACAGTCGTAACTGTTCTTGAGGATTTAGCTATTGCTGTAATTGTTGGAGTGATTGTCTCTGCATTAGTGTTTGCATGGAAGTCAGCTTCTAGAATTTCAGCCATAGAGAGACCTTCATTAACTGAAAGTGGTGCTAAGGTTTATGAAATAGTAGGCCCACTATTTTTTAGTTCTACAAATAGTTTTTTAGAAATTTTTAAAACCTCTGAAGATCCAGATGTAGTAATTATAGATTTTGCTAGATCGAAAGTTATTGACCAGTCAGCATTAAAAGCAATTGAAGATATAGCAGATAGATATTCTAATTTAGGTAAAAAAGTAAAACTTAGACATTTAACGCGTGACTGTCACCGTTTACTTTCAAGAACAGGACAGTTGATGGTTGATAGTGATGATGATCCTGATTACGGAATAGCGGTTGATTATGACGTTAAAATTGGAATATTTGGAAAATAATAATAAAAATAGAATCAAAATTATTTGTTTTCATTAAATTGACTAAGCGCACCTTATATATTAATATTTTTTTATGTTACCTTTATTAGATACACATCAACATCTTATCTATCGAGATCAAGCCTCTTATAGATGGACAAATGACATACCCCCACTTGCTGAAAATAATTTTACTTTAGATGATTATAAAAATTTAACTAAAGAGTTAGGCGTTGCAGGAACTCTTTTTATGGAAGCAGGTGCTGATGATGATGACTATCAAAAAGAAACAAGATTTGTTCAAACCCTAGCTGAGAATTCTGAAAATAATATGATTGGCTTAATATCATCTATTCGTCCTGAAGAAGATAAAGGTTTTGATTTATGGTTGAATGAAACTATAGAAATGGGCGTTATCGGCTATAGAAGAATTCTTCATATTATGCCCAATGAATTATCACAAACTAAAATTTTTAGAAATAATGTTCGTAAAATTGGTGATGCTGGCAAGACTTTTGATTTATGTTTTCTGCCATCGCAGTTAAGAGTGGCTAAAGAGCTTGCTCAGGAATGTGATAACACATCACTGATATTAAATCATTGTGGCGTTCCAACTATAGCAAATAATGAACTTGATCCTTGGAGACAAGACATGGAAGATTTATCCAAGATACCAAATGTAACTTGTAAGCTATCTGGCTTAATGGCTTATTGTGCTCCTGGTACATCTTCTTACGAAACAATAGAACCTTACGTTGATCATGTTTTAAAATGTTTTGGACCAAATAGAATGGTTTGGGGCAGTGATTGGCCGGTTGTCAATCTTGGTAAAGGTTTGCCTGAATGGATTGCAGTAACCCGAAAAATTTTAGATAAATTATCACCTGATGAAGCTGAGGCTATTGCTAATGGTACAGCTCAAAAAATTTATAAAGTTAAATTATAATCAGATAAGCTGTATATCGGCTTCTTCAGTAGAAATCATTGTATTAACTTTTTCCTTATAAGAAAATTTCTTAAGTATTTCTTCATTAAATTTAACTCCTAAGCCATACTGACCTTTGCTATCAGTAATTTTAATTAAGCCAACAATCATATTTTTCGACTAAATCTCCACTGTATTGATAGTTTAAATCTTTAGGAAAGGGATATTCTAAAAAAAATATTTCTATATTTTCAATTGTTGAATTTTTATTCAATAGTACTTATCTTAATTCTCTGGCAACTAAAACTAATTTTTTTATTTTAGCTCTAACAATATCAATTGGAACATGACCGAAACCACATTCACTTGTTAATAAGATACTATCTTTATCAAAATATTTTAATGCTGGTTCAATTGCTTTTAAAATATCATCAGAAGTTTCAGTAGTATTTATTCTTTGATCGATAACTCCGAGAGATATTTTTCCATTAAAATCCCATTCTTTAAATACGTCCAACATTGTGTAGTGAAGACTACAGTGCTCTAAATGTATTTCATCAATTTTCAATTTTTTAAAAGAAGGTATCATGTCGGTATATCTTCCAAAAAAACCTCTTTTACGGTGAGCATTACCTCCACAAACATGTAAATTAAATTTTACATCTGGAAATTTTTCAATGATTTCATTAATTATGTCAGCCGCCCATTCAGTTTCTTTTGGATTTTCTGTCCAAACCGGTTCATCAAATTGAATATAATTACATCCAACATCAACAACACTTTGTATTTCTTCTGTAATAACTTTTGCATAGGCCCTAGTCAACGCAATATCGTCTGGGTATATATCTTTTCTCTCATTAACACTGAACCTTGCTAACATATGTGGACCAGTAATAGTTTGCTTTACCTCAATATGATCAGGAGCACTTTCTCTTGCCTTCTTCCATTTTTTAGCAAGGTTTGTATTTAGATTTTTAATTTCGCCAGTGACTATAGCACATTCAATTCCAAATCCATCAGTTCCATGTGTTTTGCTAACATCAACATTTTTCATTGAACCTCCAACACTAAAGTGTTTGTATTTTTTATTCTTGGCATCAATACCATCTAAGCGTAATTGATAGAACCAATACATATTTTCCCTATAAGACTCACCGTCAGTAATAATATCGAGACCTAAATCAACTTGATCTTTAACAGCCCATTCAATCATTGCCATCGATTCTTCTTCGCTAACGGTTGTTTTTCTTAAGGTATCTTTTTGTACATCTTTTCTTGGATAACTTCCGGTAACTGTTGTTAAGTATGTCATATTATTTTTTTTAGAGGTTCTAAATTTTTTGCAATTCTAGCATCATTAATTAGTGCAAATACACCATCTCTAAAACTCCTTGGGTTAAATTTTATTTCCTCTCTTAGTCTACTGTCATCTTGATCATCAATTAAAGGTGTTGATTTGATACTTTCGTCAAAAATAAATTCAGCATCAGGAAAAAAATCTTTAACAGTATTTACTAATTGTTCGCCTGTTACAGTTTCAGAACCAGTATTATATGAAGAAAAATCTAAAGTTTTTTTTAAGGATAATTGGACTAATTGCTCAGCACAATCTTCTACATAGATCCAATTATCAATATTATTTTTACTAAATGGAAGATTTACTTTCTCTCCAATAGCAGGTTTAGCTGCAAAATCTTCAGCCCAGTTTAATGCTGTATTTTGCCTTCCGTATCCAAAAACAATTGAAGGTCTAGTATAGGCAATACTACAATTAAATTTTTTAATATACTTTTCTGCCATAAACTCATTAAGTAGCTTCATCACACCGTAAGTAAAATGATGCTGATCGATACCACAAAAATCCTTTTCATTTATTGCTCTATTTCCATAAAAAGCTTGATTTGCACCATAAACTGTTTCACTAGATGCAAAAACCATTCTTTTAATTTTTTTTTCAACGAGCTTTTCAAAAATTCTTGCCGTTCCAACAATATTTATTTCACTTGCTAGAACAGGATGATCTTCACAAATCTTACCTATTCCATAAGCTAAGTGAATAATAGATTCAAAAGAATATTTATCGAAAAGATTTTCGATATTATCTTGGCTTGTGACATCTAACTTTTCAAATTTTAATTTCTTTATATCAAATCCAGAATTTTGATATTGATTAAATAATATATTTTTATTTTCTCCAAGATCTAAATCGGCAGCAACAATATCTAGGCCTCTTTTTGCCAATTGCAGAACAACTCTTTTTCCGATAAATCCTGTAGCTCCTGTTACTAATACTGTCATTTTTTATTCCATGTAGAAAATTTGATCCATCATAACCCAAGAATTATTTTTTTCATGATTTGGAAAGGGATTAAAACAGTCAATCATTAATATTGTCCATTCTTTAACAACAGGAATTTTTTGCATTTCTTCCATATCTTGATCAAAATTATCACCTTCATATTCAAGGTAGCCAAACATGAAATCATCCTTTAAAAATATACTATAATTTTTAACTTTAACTCTTTTTAATTCGCTTAATACCTCAGGCCAAACATTTTGATGATTTTTTAAATAAAAAATTTTTTTTTCTTTTTTAAGTCTTACTGTCATCGCGTATCTTTTAATACTCATATTCCCCCCACTTTTTTTTAATAATAATTTTCTAATTTAACTTATACATTATTTACAAGTAAAAATAGCTTTCATATGTAAAGTAAATAGATAATTTTTTGTTTAAATATAGCTATATTAGTTATATGATCTCTTCAATTAATCGGAGGAATACAAATGAAATTAGTAAGTAAATTATTCGTGTTTATTTCCGCTATTTCTTTTTCTTTTAGTGCTTTTGCTGTGGATAAAAATTTTCCAAATGACAAAGTTACTATGTGGGGAGATTTTAGTGGAGTAACAGTTCAAGTTAAGCTGATTGGTGGAGCTCCTTATGAGCCATTATATCAAGAAATGATTCCTATCTGGGAAGAAAAAACAGGTGGAAAAGTGGAAATTTTATCAAAAAAAAGTCACTTTGAATTAGATAAAGAGATTAAACAAGACATTGCTGCTGGAGATCTAGGTTGGTGTGTTGGGTCAAACCATACTAGTTTTGCTCCCCAGTACGGAGATATCTATGCAGATTTAAATAGTATTGTTCCTGCTGCATATTTAGCAGAATTTACACCACTTATTCTTGAGCATTCTACATTCAACGGTAAGCTTGTTCAGTTACCTCAACACAGTGATGTAAGTAACTTGTTTTATATTAAAAGTCTTTATTCTGACAAATCAAATA
>Ga0209384_1000005_pt1 | contig 157670 bp, 161 predicted proteins | sample CoawatmetaG05DNA_FD_187511 | JGI IMG/M metagenome (GOLD analysis project Ga0209384, IMG submission 187511) | Marine microbial communities from the West Antarctic Peninsula - Coastal water metaG058-DNA (SPAdes) (version 2) | ecosystem: Environmental > Aquatic > Marine > Coastal ... | reverse complement strand
ACTGCTTCAGACTTAGTTTTCTACGGTACTTTAGATCGTTGGTTCAAAGCTCTTGACGCGAAAAGCGGTAAAGAACTTTGGAAATTCCAAGTTGGTTCAGGTGTGATTGGTAATGCATTCACATATGCACACAAAGGTAAACAACACGTTGGTGTCCTATCAGGCATCGGTGGTTGGGCTGGAGTTGCAATGAATCTTGGTCTTACAAATGACACAGACGCACTTGGTGCTGCTGGTGGTTATAAAGAACTAACAAAATACAACGCTGCTCCTGGTGGCGGTGCATTAACAGTATTTAGCCTATAATTCCTAGTGAATTTATAGAACTAATTACAGTTTAGTTAGTCTTAAAAACACCCTACTTCGGTAGGGTGTTTTTTTTTATATTTTTGCATGGGTTGTATAGATAGATTAGGGATTATCATTAGAGAATCTAATTGCATTAAATGTATAATTGAATTAATTATAAATAAGGAACCATCATGTTAAAAAAATTATTAATAACTTCACTTTTAGTGGTTATGAATTTACCGTCTTACGCAGCAGATGATATTTCTGTGAATGCAAATCTCGGAAAACCAGGAGAACCAGCAAGAATACCTAAAGAAAATGAATTTAAGGTGTGTGCTGATCAAGATAACCTGCCTTACTCGAATGATAGGGGTGAAGGTTTTGAGAATAAAATAGCAGAGTTACTTGCTGCTGACTTAGGAAAAGACTTATCTTACCAATACTGGCATGATCGCTTTGGTTTCATAAGAAATACTTTAAAGGCAATGCGTTGCGATGTAATTATTGGAACAAATACAACGTATGACGCGGTAAATACAACTAAGCCTTATTATCGTGCAGGACATGTTTGGATTTATCGTAAAGATAGTGGCTATGACATAAAAGACTGGAACTCACCAGACCTAAGAAAAGCAATAATTGGTGTTCATGATAAAAGCCCAGTAACTGTAGCGTTAGATGCAAACAACCTTATGATTAATGCAAAGCCATACAGAATACAAAGAAACTTAAGGGAGTCTCCTGGAAAAATTGTTAATGATATGGTGAAGGGAGATACAGATGTAGTTATTGCATGGGGACCAATCGGTGGATATTATGCCAAAAAAGCAAAAGCTGACCTAGTAGTAGTTCCAATCCCAGAATATGCTAATGAAGAAACCAGTTTAACTGGGAAGACTTATTGGAATATTTCAGTAGGTGTAAGGAAAAAAGATGATGCACGGAGGGATATGATTGAGGCCGCGTTAGACAGAAATAAAGATAAGATTCAAAAAATACTGAGCGATTATGGCATCCCTGTAATAGAGCCAGTTTATGAAGATCGTCTTGATGGGTACAAAAGACATCAGGGAAAATAATTCATAGTAAACTTATTTAATTAAGGTGCCTTAATTAATTCTTACTGCAAAAGGGTGACAATTAAGTAAGAAATAAGTAAACTTATATTTATGGGAGATAATAAAATTTCTAGTTCACACTAGGAACCGTATTAACTTAATTAGGAGTGAATATGTCGTTAAAGAAAGCAATAGTTACAACTATGCTTGGGGCCTTTATTGGTTTTGGAGTAACTGCTCAGGCAGATATAGTATTAAAAAAAACAACAGATGGATCTGAGTTTAAAATAACAAATCCAAAAGGGTTTGGCGATACTAAGAAAAAAGATAATGTAAAGACGAAGGCTGAAATAGAATTTCTAAAGACAGGTAAGAATATTTATGTTGGAGATGCTAAAGCTGAAAAACGTGGCAAGAAACGATTTGGTTATTGGTCATGTACACAATGTCATGGCCCAACAGCAAAGGGGCAAGTTGGCCCTGGGTTAGTTGGTCCTACGTTTCGATATCCTAAAAATGCGTCAAACAAAGGTATGATAGAGACTTTATGGTACGGAACAAATGGCGGAATGGGCGGTAAGGGTTTTGGCGTTATGGCTGAAGATGATGGCATGACTTTAGACGAATTATTAAAAACGATTGCTTGGGTAAGAACCAATGGTAAAGGAATAACTGGTAACGAAGGTCTGTAAGTAATTTAAGTTACAAATCAGTAATAATTCAAAGAAACGACTGAGATATAATCACTCAGTCGTTTTTTTTAATTTTTTTTTGGATATTAAATTGCATAAAATTGTAATTGTTGGTGGCGGTGCAGGTGGGTTAGAGTTAGCAACGAAACTCGGCGATAGTTTAGGGAAGAAGGAGAAAGCAGAGATTGTCCTAATCGATGCAAAAAAAACACATGTTTGGAAGCCTTTGCTGCATGAAATTGCTGCAGGAAGTCTCAATCCTGATAAAGATCAATTAGATTATTTAGCTCAAGCACATTGGCATAATTTTAAGTTCAGGTTAGGAAAAATGGACGGTCTAGATAGGAATAAAAAAGAAATTACACTAGAGCCTTTTTTAGATAGCGATGGATCTGAAATTATTCCAAGAAGAATCTTTAAGTACGATACTTTAATTCTATCGATTGGCAGCACTATTAATGATTTTGGAATCAAGGGAGCTGCAGATCATACAATTGCATTGGATACTTTGAATCAAGCTGAACGTTTTCATAGTAAGCTTCATAAAGCTATTCTTAAAGCTCAAACTCAATCAAAACCGCTTATCAAGGGACAGTTAGAAGTGGTCATCGTTGGTGCTGGGGCTACTGGTGTTGAGTTAGCTGCAGAGCTCCATAAAGCTACAAGAGAAATGGCTGCTTATGGCCTTGATAATATTAATCCCGATCGTGATATAAAAATTCATTTAATTGAAGCAAGTCAAAAATTATTACCTGCACTTCCAGAAAGAATTAGTGACTCCGTTAGATTCGAGCTTGAAAAATTAAATATTAACTTGCACTTAGGGGAGAAGGTAACCGAAGTTACTAATTTAGGTATAACAACGCATAGTGGTAAAAGTATATTGTCTTCATTAGTTGTTTGGGCGGCCGGTATAAAAGCGCCTAATTTTTTGAAAAATATTGCTGGGCTAGAAACAAATTATATTAATCAATTAAAGGTTAATTCAAACCTTCAGACAACTAAAGATAAAAATATTTTCGCTTTTGGAGATTGTGCTGAATGTTTAGTAAGGCCAGGCTCAATTGAATTTGTACCTCCAAGAGCTCAAGCAGCCCACCAGCAAGCATCTCTATTGTTAAAAAGTATGAAGAGAGTTGTTTCTGGGAAAGAAAATTTTTTACCTGTTTATGTTTACAAGGATTATGGTTCCTTAGTTAACTTAGGAAAATATTCAACTGTTGGCAATCTAATGGGTTCACTTTTAGGTGGGACTATGTTTATTGAAGGCTTACTTGCTAAAATAATGTATTTAATGCTTTACCAGATGCATTTAACTGCTTTGCATGGTTTTTCTAGCGTCGCTTTTAGATTGCTCGCTAAGATTATTAGCCGCCAAACTGAAGCCAGGGTGAAGCTTCATTAGTTAACGATTGTGCTTAGAATAAAATAATGTGGCAACAGTCATACTAAGTACTACGAAAAATCCAAAAATGAATACGATACTATTAATAGCTAAATCTAGGTATTCCATATAAGTATATGCGACACTAAGTAAGAGTATTCCAATATTTTCGCTAAAGTTTTGAGCTGCTATTGAGTGACCTGCACCAATTAATGCATGCCCTCTGTGCTGAAGAAGAGCGTTCAATGGAACAATCAAAAGTCCACTAAAAATTCCAATTAATAGTAATACCAATATAGCGGTTTTAACTTGATCTATGAATACGAGAGAGCACACGAGAGCCCCCATAAAAATTCCAACCGGAAGAATATAAATTGAATCCTTCATCCTTATATATCTTGCGGCAATAACAGCACCAATAGCTACACCAACAGCTACCATTGCAGAAAGTTTAGTTGCTTGTTCTAATCCAAAGTTGAGTGCCATGCCCGCCCAAGCAAGAACTACTAATCTTAATGTTGCCCCTGCTCCCCAAAATAATGTAGTAATGGCTAGAGAGAGCTGTCCTAATGGATCATTAAATAATTTAGCGAAAGAGTTTGTGAAGTCTTTTATTAAAAAAATTGGATTTTTACGCTTAATACTGTGGCTAATAGGAAGTTCTGGAATAAAGCGATTAAAGATTGCAGCTAGAAGATATAGGGAGCTAACTAAAAGGATGGCGACATCAAATCCATTAAGCACCCCAATACTTTTTAAGTCTAGAAGCTCTCCCCCTACTATCGCACCTAAAATAATAGCTGCAACTGTTAAGCCCTCAACCCAACCATTCGCTGCAACCAAATAATTTTCAGGTAAGAGTTCCGTCAGAATCCCATATTTAGCAGGGGAATAGGTGGCCGCACCAACACCAACTATTGCATAGGCATATAGTGGAGGTAGGCCAAACAACATTGCTAAGCAGCCAATTAATTTCAATCCATTAGATAGAAACATGACCTGTCCTTTAGGTCTTGAATCTGCATACGCACCAACAAAAGGGGCAAGAATAATGTAGCCTATTACAAAAACTGAAAGCAATAGAGGTTGATGCCATTCGGGTGCCTCTAAGGTAGCAAGTAAACCAATAGCAACAAAAAAAAGAGCATTATCGGCTAAAGCTGAAAGAAATTGTGCCGAAAGGAAGCAATTAAACCCTTCTTTATTTTTTTTAAAGTGTTTCTGCTGCATAATCTGCTAGCCTTGATCTTTCACCCCTAACTAGGGCGATATTCCCGTTATGCTTCCAGCCTTTAAAGCGATCCACAACATAAGTAAGCCCAGAGCTTCCCTCAGTAAGGTAAGGTGTATCAATTTGTGCAATATTTCCGCAGCAAACTATTTTAGTCCCTGGTCCCGCTCGTGTAATTAATGTTTTCATTTGTTTTGGTGTTAAGTTTTGAGCCTCATCAATTATTAAGAATTTATTGAGAAAAGTTCTCCCTCGCATAAAATTTAAAGATTTTATTTTAATTCTAGTTCTTATTAGATCCTGAGTTACTGCTCTTCCCCATTGACCCGTTGTATCATCTGATTTATTTAAAACATCAAGATTATCCTCTAAAGCACCCATCCAGGGCGTCATTTTCTCTTCCTCTGTCCCTGGTAAAAACCCAATGTCTTCTCCAACAGAAACAGTTGCTCTAGTCATTATAATTTCAGAATATAGCTTTTTATCTATTGTTTGAACAAGTCCCGCAGCAAGAGCTAAAAGAGTTTTACCTGTACCAGCTTGACCTAGTAGCGTTATAAACTCAATAGATGGATCCATTAATAGGTTTAAGGCAAAATTTTGTTCATTATTTCGAGCATTTATACCCCAAATATTAAATTTAGGGGTTGAGTAGTCATTGATTATTTGAAGGGTAGCGGTTTCATCTTCAACTGATTTCACGATAGCATGAAATGGTTTATCAAGGTCGTGATATACAAATTCATTAAGTATAAAATTTCTACATAGTGGACCAGTTACCTTATAAAAAAATTTTTCTTTTTCCTGCCATGACTCCATATTCTTACTATGTTTTTCCCAGAAATCTTCTTCAAGCTTAGTAATACCCGAATAAAGAAGCTCAGTATCTTCCATTACCTTATCATTAAAATAATCTTGAACATTTATACCAAGTGCACGCGCTTTAATTCTTATATTAAAATCTTTTGAGACTAAAATTACTTCACGATTAAATTTTTTCTTAATACTTTCTACAACACTTAAAATTTGATTATCTGCTTTACCTTGAGAAAGTATTGGTAGGTCAAATTTAATCGGATTGGTTTGAAGGAAAAGGTTACCTGAGTTACATTTATCCTGATTAGTTTTTAGTGGGCATCCGTTTTTGAGATCTCCAGTAAAAGAACCAATAATTTCCTCGAGGTAACGATGGGTTTGCCTAGCATTTCTAGCAACCTCAGAGCTTCCTTTTTTATTATTATCCAATTCTTCAATAGTCACCATGGGCAAGTAAATATCATGCTCTTCAAATCTAAAAAGACAGGATGGGTCGTGAAGTAGAACATTTGTGTCTAGAACAAAAATCTTATTTTTATTTAATTTTTTAACCATATGTTTACAAATTAAAAGTTTTCAAAATTTCATTTACGTGGCCAGGGACTTTGACTCCGCGCCATTCGTGAGACAAAATTCCTTTAGAATTGATAATAAAAGTACTTCGCTCAATTCCTTTGTAGCTTTTACCGTACATACTTTTCTCTTTTATAACGTCAAACTGATTACATACTTCTTCATCTGAATCACTTAATAGCTCAAACGGAAAGCTATATTTTTTTTTGAAATTTTCGTGTGATTTAATGCTGTCTCTTGAAATACCAAATATATAAATATTATTACTATTAAATTTATTTATGTTTTCCTTAAAATCTATTCCTTCATTAGTGCACCCGGGCGTTGAGTCTTTTGGGTAAAAGTATAAAACTACCTCCTTGCCAATGTAATTAGATAATTTAAATTGTAAATTATTGGTACCAGTTAATTCAAAATTAGAAACATGTTTATTTATATCAATCATCATATGTTGCCTTTACGGAGAGTTATTTAAGTGTGAACGTTATTGGTACAACTACAGTAAAAATTTTAGACTTCAGTATCTTAGGTGGCATTGGAAATGGCATTGCTCTTTTTGTCATATTTAAGGCCTCTTTATCTAAAATTTTATGACCACTACTTTTTTTAACTTTTGAACTAATAACTGTGCCATTTTTATTAAACTTTAACTCGATTATAACCGAACCTTGCCAATTTCTATTCAAAGCCATCCGCGGGTATTTTTGTTGTTTTTTTATTGCTATAGTTATTTTTGCACTATATTCATCTATGCTATTTTTAATCACTCTAACTTTGTTGCTGTTAGATTGTATATTTTTGTTATCGATTATTTCTGGAGCAACTTGTTTGGCAATTGGTTCAGGAATTGGTTCAGGAATTGGTTCAGGAATTGGTTTAGGAGTTGGTTTAGGAGTTGGTTTAGGAATTGGTTTTTTCCTAGGACTAATAATTTCTGGTTTTTTTTCTTCAAGTAAAATATCAATTTTAAGCTCTACTGGTATATCGATGTCTAATACATTATTTTTGGGCATTACAAGCAATAAAGCTGCATGAAATAATACAGATAAGATTAATGTCTCAGATAAAGAAAAATTCTTTTTATTTTTTATAAGTGCGTTCAAAAAATGATTAAATAATTTTAAAAAAGAAATAAATTATATCCTATAAAACTAAATAATATTCAATCAAATCAATATTATATCAACCCATTCATTAATTGAATCTTAACCTCATCTCCTTTTTTAATTGACCCAGATTCAAGGTCTAAAACTATAAAACAATTTGCTTCTGTCATTGAGCTCAAAATGGCGGATCCTTGAGAAGAAGTTGGCTTTACTGACAAACCATCTTTACCTCTACTAAGAACACCCCTTTGAAATTCAAGTCTCCCTGGTTTTTTATTAATATTCACACTACACTTCACTTTAATTGTGGGAGGAGGTAGGTAATTTAATTCACCTTTCAGGTACTTAAGAGCAGGCTGAACTAATTGATAAAATGTTACCATTGCTGCAACAGGGTTTCCTGGCAGACCAAAATATGATGCTGATTTTATTTTTCCGTAAGCCATTGGTTTACCAGGTTTAATTGACAGCTTCCAAAATAATACATTACCAAGCTCTCCTAATACTTCTTTCATATAATCAGCTTGTCCCACAGAAACTCCGCCACTAGTAATAATGGCATCGGCAGTTTTAGCAGATTTTATTAATGTTTTCTTAATAAGCTCCTTATTGTCTGGAATTATCCCTAAATCTATACAGTTAATCCCTAACCGTTGAAGCATTGCACTAATTGTATGATGATTACTATCGTATACTTGTCCTGACTTAATGGCAGTCCCTAACCTTACAACCTCGTCACCAGTTGAAAAGAAAGCAACTTTTATTTCTTTATAGACTTTAACTTTCTCAATACCTACTGACGCGATCAATCCTATCTCCGCAGGTCTTAAGTAAGTACCTTTTTTTAATGCAATATTTCCTTTTTGGATGTCTTCCCCGGCCTTACGGATATTTGCACCAGTTTTTGGTAACTCATTGAGGGTGATATTATTTCCAGACAAGGTGGTAAGCTCAATTGGAATAACAGAATCTGCCCCCTCAGGAATTTTCCCTCCCGTCATAATCTTAATAGCTTCACCATTTTTAAGACTAGATTTTGATATATTACCAGCGAGTACAGTGCTAGTAATTTTGAATATTTTACTATTATCTTTTGGGTTTGATTTATATGCAAAACCATCCATTGCTGAATTATCATAATTTGGGACATTAATAGGAGATACTAAATTATCAGCAAGCACACGATTCAAGGAATCTATTAGCTTAATAGATTCAGTAGCTTTAATTGGGTTTATGAAAGAATGGATTAGTTTTTTTGCTGACTCAATTTTCATCGCATTAGGGTCGTATTCAGCAAGACAGCCAGGCTCATTAGATAAGTCTTTTAGTGTAATTTTTTTCGTCATCGGTTTAGATATGACCCTCAAAATTGTCCATAGAGTCGCTAGGGGTATCAACCCCATAACTATTTCTGTATTGGACTATAAAGTTTACTATTGAAGGTATGTCATTTAAATCAAAGGATGGGATTTTTACATCTAACAAAAGATCAGAAACTATAGCTATAATATGCGAATCTTTCTTATATAGAATTTCATTAGAAATTTCTTTTCTATGCACTTCAATCTTTGGGCAATTCATATTTTTTAACCCTTCGATTAAAATAATATCAGTATCAGAACTAATTTGAGTAATAGCTTGATCTATATTGAATTTATCTTTCGGACTTTCTGTAATAAGTGCAGATCGATGATTATTAAAAATTAAAGTTTGAGATGCCCCAGCTTCCCTAATACGAAAACTATCTTTCCCGGGAGTATCAATATCGAACTTGTGATGAGCATGCTTTATTACGGAAACGATTAAACCTTTACTTATTAATTGAGGAATGAGCTTCTCAATTAAAGTGGTTTTTCCGCTTCCACTATTTGCAGCACAAATCCCTAATATGCAAGTAGATTTAATTATTTTCTTTTTCAATTTTTGCTAACTCACTGAGGTTGTTAATATTTATGAAAGCCTTTGGGTCTGAAAAATCCACTACTTTATAATTATTTTCTTTAATCCACAATTCCATTTTTCTCCCTCCTGCATTAATAAAATCTTCTATATTTCCCAAAAGAGAGCGATGACACAGCATAAATACAGGTTCTAGATGATCATAAAGGCTAGGTAGTATTATAGTCGGACCCTTATCTTTAATACATAAGCTTAATTTTTTCACTAAGCTTATGGGTAGGAACGGGCAGTCATTAGGGCAAAATTGCACCCAATTTTTTTTTGCCTGAAATAATCCTGCTTGAATTCCTGCAAGTGGGCCAATTTTATTTAAAATGCGGTCATGGAATTGAATATTTTTCGGAAATTGATTGATGGGCTGATTTGTATTAATTGAAATATGACAAACTTGCCCCTTCAACCGGTCATAAACATGTTCAATTAAGTACTTACCATTTAGCTTGATAAGAGATTTATTGGTGCCCATTCTTTTTGATTCACCCCCCGCAAGAATTACCCCTTCAATTTTAGTGTTCAATTAACCGCCTGTATGAGACATAAACCTAACTACTGCAGGCTTTTTATTCTTTAAGTCAAATGTGTGTGCTTTCGGTTTAATCTTCATGCTATTTATAATTGCTGCTATAAGAGGCTTGTCATTGTTTGGGTGATTACGAATTAATGGCATCAATTCAATTTTTTCTTCATGCCCTAAGCATAAAAATAACTCCCCTTTACAGCTTATCCTTACTCTATTGCAGTCCCCACAAAAATTATGTGAATGAGGTGAAATTAATCCAATTTTAGTATCGGTATTTTTAATTTGTAAATAATTTGCTGGACCCCCAGAAGTGTATGGTGTTTTTGTTATATCAAACTTATTATTAAGTCTTGTTAATATAATATCATTACTGATACTGGTTATTTTTCTATCAAGATCAGTATTTCCCAAAGGCATTTCTTCAATGAATGAAATATCCAACTTGTTATCAATCGCATAATTTACCAAATCAAACAATTCGTTTTCATTTATATTTTTCATTAAAACAGTATTAATTTTAATTTTTTCAAACTTAAGCTTTATAGCTGAATTTATTCCCTCTAAAACATCTTCTAGACTTCCGGTCCGAGTCATAACTTTGAAGGTATTTGGATTAATGCTATCAAGACTTACATTTATTCTTTTTACTCCAGCTTCTTTTAACATTTGAGATTTTTTCTTTAGTTGGCTGCCATTGGTTGTGAGTGTTAATTCATCAAGGCCGACAATTTTACCTAAATTCCTAAATAACCAATCAATATTTTTTCGAACGAGTGGCTCTCCACCCGTGACCCTAACCTTAGTGACTCCAAGCTGTGTAAAAACGTTAACAATTCTTGCTATCTCCTCAAGAGTAAGCATTTCTTTTTTTGGTAAGAAATTCATTTCTTCCGACATACAATACAGGCACCTAAAATCACACCTATCTGTTACAGATATTCTTATGTAATCTATTCGTCGATTGAACTGATCTATTAATGTAGTTGTCATAGTTATTGATGCTTACTAAAGCCCTAATAAGTGCTTATGTTAAGAGTAAGAAATTTTAACTTTACATCGATTTTAATCTTACTTAAACTTATATTAACACTAAAGCGGGCAAGTTAAAGTTACAGTATAATGGGTGCAATTTAATTAAAAACTTATTGAATTGAATTATTAAAAAATGATATCAGAACAAGAAAAAAAGAGAATTGAGCATCACATCAATCTGTTCCTGGATTATCCTGGAGCATTGTTGCCGTTGATGCATGCTATACAAGATGATATTGGCTATATACCTGAGGATTCTTATTTATTAATTTCTAAAGCTTACAATCTATCAGTTGCAGAGGTTCATGGTTTTGTATCTTTCTATCATCATTTTAGAACACATCCATCTGGTAAGCATGTTCTTCAAGTATGTAGAGCAGAGTCATGTCAATCAATGGGTTCAGAAAAATTAGAAAAATACTGTAAAGATAAGCTTGGAATTGACTTCCATGAAACAACTAAAGATAATTTGTTTACGTTAGAGCCTGTTTATTGCCTTGGAAATTGTGCTTGCTCCCCAGCAGTTATGTTCGATGAAGAAGTTTTGGGGCGAGTAACTCCTGAAAAAATTGATCAATTAATACTTAATTCTGGAATAAAGTAATGACTTATAAAATTTATATACCAAGAGATTCAAGTGCAATATCTTTAGGAGCAAACGATGTCTTCAATGAAATCCTAAAAGAATCAAAAGAAAGAAATCTTGATGTTTCTATTATTAGGAATGGATCTAGAGGTATTTTTTGGCTTGAGCCGATGATTGAGGTTGAAACCCCTAAAGGAAGAGTTGCTTATGGGCCAATTTCTTTATTAGATGTAGCGGGCTTATTCGACCAAGAATTTTATTTAGGAAAAAAACACAGTCTTTTTCTTGGACTCACAGAGGAAATAAGTTGGTTAAAGAATCAAGAGCGTCTTACTTATGCTCGTGTAGGAGTAACTGATCCTGTAGATATAGACGATTATGAAAAGCATGACGGCTTTAGAGGACTTAAAAAATCTATATCGCTTAGTCAGGAAGAGATTGTTAAGGAAGTAACTGAATCAGGTTTGCGGGGCAGAGGAGGAGCAGCTTTTCCGACAGGAATAAAATGGAAAACTGTTATGGATACACCTTCGACAAAAAAATATATAGTTTGTAATGCTGACGAAGGTGACTCAGGTACCTTTTCTGATCGTATGATTATGGAAAATGATCCCTTTGTTTTAATAGAGGGGATGATTATTGCCGCAATGGCTGTTGGGGCTGATCAAGGCTATATATACTTGAGATCTGAATACCCTAATGCACAATTAATTCTTAACGAAGCAATTGAAATAGCTAACCAAAAAGGTTATCTAGGATCAAATATATTGGGTTCAAAATTCTCCTTTACTTTAGAGGTTTCTCGAGCAGCGGGCGCATACATTTGTGGTGAAGAAACTTCGTTGCTAGAAAGTTTAGAAGGTAAAAGAGGTCTTGTCAGATACAAACCACCTTTACCAGCTATCGAGGGATTATATGGAAAGCCCACCGTTGTTAATAATGTTATTTCATTAGCTACAATTCCGATTATTATGGATAAGGGAGCAAAATATTATGCTGATTTTGGAATGGGAAGATCTAAAGGAACGTTACCTATTCAATTAGCTGGTAACCTTAAGCAAACAGGACTTATAGAAAAAGCATTTGGAATTACTTTAAGAGAGCTGTTATATGATTTTGGTGGAGGCTCGGCATCAGGACGCCCAATTAAAGCAGTTCAAGTAGGTGGCCCATTGGGAGCATTTTTACCTGAATCACAATTTGATACACCATTAGACTATGAAAAATTTACTGAAATAAAAGCTGTAGTCGGACATGGTGGGATTGTAGCGTTTGATGATACAGCTGATATGTCAAAGTTAGCAAGATACTCATTTGAATTTTGTGCCTTAGAGTCTTGCGGAAAATGTACTCCATGTAGAATAGGCTCTACTAGAGGAATGGAAGTAATAGATAAGATACGGCAAGGTGTCGATCAAGATAAAAATGTGGACACTCTTAGGGACTTATCGGAAACTATGGTTCACGGCTCATTATGTGCTATGGGAGGGATGACACCTTTTCCAGTTATGAGTGCTTTAAATTTTTTCCCAAAGGATTTTGGACTTGATAAGAAATAGACTTAAGCATAAAATTGAATAAAATAAATAACTTTAAATAAAGTATTGCATATGGATGACACTAAAGATTTCGGTACTCCAAAAAAACTATCTAAAAAATTAGTTAGTTTAACTATTGACGGTTTGAATATAACTGTACCAGAAGGCACGTCTCTTATGCGAGCAGCATCAGAAGCGGGGGTCAGTGTTCCTAAATTATGCGCGACAGATAGTTTGGATCCATTTGGTTCTTGTCGTTTATGTTTGGTTGAGATTGAAGGCAGGAGAGGTTATCCAGCATCTTGTACAACTCCAGTTGCTGAAGGTATAAAAGTTTCAACTCAGACAACAAAATTAGCTGAGCTTAGAAAGGGTGTTATGGAGCTATATATTTCTGACCATCCGCTTGACTGTTTAACTTGCGCCACCAATGGAGATTGTGAGCTTCAAGATATGGCAGGTGCTGTAGGGTTAAGGGATGTTCGTTACGGATACGAAGGAGAGAATCACCTCGAGTCTGAAAAAGATACCTCTAATCCTTATTTTACTTTTGATCCATCAAAATGCATTGTTTGTTCAAGGTGTGTTCGCGCATGTGAGGAGACCCAGGGTACATTTGCTTTAACTATCGATGGAAGAGGTTTTGAGTCAAAAGTTTCAGCAGGAAATAAAGATTTTATGAATTCGGAATGTGTTTCATGTGGAGCATGTGTCCAAGCTTGTCCAACAGCAACTTTAGTAGAAAATAGTATTATTGATCATGGCCAACCTGAAAGATCAGTAACTACAACATGTGCTTATTGTGGAGTTGGATGTTCTTTTAATGCTGAGATGCAAGGTGAAAAAGTTGTAAGGATGACCCCAAATAAAGATGGCGGCGCCAATCACGGTCATTCATGTGTTAAAGGAAGGTTTGCGTGGGGATATACAACCCATAAAGATAGAATCACAACGCCAATGATTAGAAAAAGTATTAAAGATCCTTGGGAAAAAGTTTCTTGGGAAAAGGCTATAGGTTACGCCGCCTCTGAAATCAAAAGAATTCAAAAAAAATATGGGTCTGATTCTGTGGGGGCTATTTCTTCATCGAGATGCACAAATGAAGAAACATATTTAATGCAAAAGATTGTTAGAGCTGTTTACGGAAATAATAATATTGATACATGTGCCCGGGTTTGCCATTCACCAACAGGTTATGGCTTAAAACAAACAATCGGAGAGTCATCGGGAACTCAGAATTTTGACTCAGTAATGAAGTCAGATGTAATTATGATAATCGGTGCAAATCCGACTGATGGACACCCTGTTTTCGCATCACAAATGAAAAAAAGATTAAGGGAAGGCGCTAAATTAATTATTGTTGACCCAAGAGAAATTGATTTAGTTAGTAATACCCCTCATGTTAAAGCAGATGTTCACTTAAAACTTAAGCCAGGAACAAATGTAGCTACTATAAACTCAATAGCGCATGTCGTTGTCACAGAAAATTTATTAGATGAAGAATTTATTAAAGAAAGGTGTGAGTCTGAAGCATTCGGTTACTGGAGAAATTTCATTTCTGAGGAGAGAAATTCTCCTGAAGCCCTAGAGTCTGAAACAGGAGTTCCATCTGAATTAGTTAGAAAAGCAGCAAGACTATTTTCTCAAAAAGGTAACAGCGCAATTTATTATGGGTTGGGAGTGACTGAGCATAGCCAAGGTACTACTATGGTTATGGGTATAGCCAATCTAGTTATGGCAACTGGAAATATAGGTAGGGAAGGAGTTGGAATCAATCCACTAAGAGGACAAAATAATGTCCAAGGTTCTTGCGATATGGGCAATATGCCTCATGAATTTCCAGGGTATAGGCACGTATCTGATTTAGCAACTCGAACTATGTTTGAAGAAGCTTGGGGTACGAAGTTGAATGCCGAGCCTGGAAGAAGAATACCAAATATGCTAGATGATGCTATTGGTGGTAGATTTAAATCAGTTTATTGTGAAGGCGAAGATATCGCCCAATCTGATCCTAATACCCAACATGTTACTCATGCATTAGAATCAATGGAATGCGTTATTGTTCAAGATTTATTCTTAAATGAAACTGCAATGTTTGCGCATGTATTTTTACCAGGCTCTTCATTTTTAGAGAAAAATGGAACATTTACTAACGCAGAAAGAAGAATTTCTAGGGTTAGAAAAGTTATGTCACCAAAGAATGGGTATGAAGACTGGGAGATAACTCAAATGCTAGCAAATGCCTTAGGTTATAAAATGAACTACAAGCATGCTAGTGAGATTATGGACGAAATTGCAGAATTAACGCCAACTTTTGAAGGTGTTAGTTTTGATAAGATTGATGAATTAGGAAGTATTCAGTGGCCATGCAATGATGAAAGTCCAGATGGAACTCCAACCATGCATGTTGACGAATTTGTAATAGGTAAAGGTAAGTTCTTCATAACAGAGTACATCCCAACTACAGAAAAAGTTAATTCAAAGTTTCCACTTATATTAACTACTGGCAGAATACTAGCTCAGTACAATGTTGGAGCACAAACTAGAAGGACGAAAAATAATTCATGGCATGATGAAGATTTAATTGAAATACACCCTCATGATGCAGAGGACAGAGGTGTAAACGAGGGTGATTGGGTAGGTATTGAAAGTAGAGCAGGCGACACAGTATTAAGGGCGAAGGTTACAAAAAAAGTGCAACCAGGAGTTGTTTATACTACATTTCATCACCCTGTTTCGGGAGCAAACGTCATTACAACAGACAATTCTGACTGGGCAACAAATTGTCCTGAATTTAAGGTTACAGCTGTTCAGGTAAGTAAGGTTTCACAACCATCTGATTGGCAAGCAAAATACCAAAAATTTAGTAAAAAGCAAATAGATTTTGTTAATACTAATGAGGTAAAAGTTGATTAAGTACAGTGACCTCCTTCAAACTCATTCAATCAAATAAACCTACTCAAAGTATCCAAGTCCTTAAGAGCGCTAATTTAAATAATGAGGTTAACGAAGACTTGGCCGAAGAGACTCCTGTAGCACTTATTTATAATGGTATCTCTCATGTTGTAATGATGGCTTCACCAGTAGATTTAAAAGATTTTGCGCTGGGGTTTTCTATCACTGAATCTATTGTTAGTAATAAGTCTGATATATATTCAATGGAAGAAAATATTAAGAGTAATGGTATAGAGTTAAATATTGAAATATCCAGCGAATGCTTTTCAAAGTTAAAAGAGGTTCGAAGGAATTTAACAGGAAGAACTGGTTGCGGACTTTGCGGGGCTGAGTCTTTGAATCAGGTAGTAAATATTCCTAAATTAAAAGAAAATAAAAGTATTCCTACATTTAGTACCCAGTCAATATTAAGCGCAATGGATAGTTTTTCAGATAAACAGGGACTCCAAAAGAAAACTGGAGCAACACATGCCTGTGGATTATTTAATGAGGCAGGAAAATTAATATTAATTCGAGAAGATGTAGGGAGACATAATGCTCTAGATAAGTTAATTGGAGCAATACTAAGGGAATCACTTAAAGTAGGTTTAAAAAACTTTTTTGTTCTTACTTCAAGTAGAGCAAGCTATGAAATGGTTCAAAAATTAATTAGTATAGATTTAAAGCTCTTAGTTGCAATTTCTGCTCCAACAGCATTAGCAGTAAGGCTAGCAGACCAATATAATGTAACGTTAATTGCTTTTGCAAGGAATAAAAGATTCAATATTTATAGCCATAAAAACAATATATCGGAGTAAAATTCAAGATATGGAAATCAACACATTAATTTCAATGGCAAACCAGATCGGGAGTTTTTTTAAAAGCTTTCCAGACAAAGAGCAGGCGTCTAAAGATATTGTTTTCCATATAAATAGATTTTGGACTCTTGAAATGAGAAAAGAGATAAAAGATAATGTAAGCAAAGGAAACGTAGGAAGCGACTCATTAGATGATATGGTTTTTGATGCCATCTCTAAATACTTAAAGGTTTGATCTGTCCTTATCTAAGTCTTTAATCATAAGTACAAAATAGCTTTTATCTCTTTCAATTCTCTTGCCAGACCAAACTTGTTTCCAGCTTTGAAACTCACTCGGCATTTTACCTGCAGAGTTAAGTGATAGCATAATCATCCTACATGAAGTATCCCTATCATTAGAATCTATTCCTTTAATACCAGTGTAATAATGCAATAAATTTATGTGATTTTCAGAGAAATTATATGTATGAAGGCAACTTGAGTTCTGAGCTAAATGTTTTTTTGCATCAAGAAATACACCGCTATAACTTTTTCTATTATCTAGAAATGGGCTACACAACATTATTGCATTTACCCAAACCATGGTTATACCAAGAGCCCAATTCGAAACAGAGGAGCGATTAGTAATCTTTAGATTAAATACTGAAATTACCCATAGCAATGTGATAATTAGCGCAACAAAAAAACTTATGATATTTAACTCTCCTAAATAATTTCCAGAAAGATAAAAGATACGATCGTAGAGCCTACTTGGGAATCCAGTCATCATCGTGAACCAGCCAAGCCAAATTAACATACCAATAAATCCAAAAATTAAAATTCCAAACCAGTTTAATGCACTAGCTGAACCTCTCTTGAGAAGGTCGATCCCACCAACACCAATAATAGAAAAGGGAATAAGTATTGGCATAAGATTAATTTGATCCAATTTATTATCAAGGCAAATAGTAATTAAAATAGAGATAGAAAAAATTATAGGTAAGTGTAGTCTTTTTTCTAGCTTTATTTTTTTGTAATTAGTATGTAGAGCAACTATAACTAATGGAAGTGCGGGCCAGGAAAACCATAAAATATTTTTTAAATAATAGAAAAATTCTGGACCCTGTGAAAAACTAACACGATTAATCCATAGAAAGAAAATCTCCGGGTTGTACTGAAAGAGAACAAAAACCCAAGGTCCGATGATTATTGATGTAATAACAGATGAGATTAAAGAAAAAATATAATATCTTTTATTGCGCCAACTTTTTATGAACAATAGGCCTAACGTAGCAATATAAATACTTAATAACGGTATTATTCCATTTGATAAAAAAATAATAGACGCCCCAAAGCCTAGGACCATACTAGCTCGAAATGGTCTCCTATTATACAAAGCAAAGCCATACATACTTAAAGCAAAACCTAAGAGACTGGCAATTTCTGGCCTTATGGTATGAATATTAAAAATCAAACCAATTGATGCTATAAATATTAATCCAGCTTGCCTCCCAAAGCCTGGCCCCCATAATTCCCTGGTAGACATCCCAATCACAAATAAGGTCAAGCTTACCCAGAGTGCATTCGATAAGCGCGCTGCATCATGAACAGAGAGTATTGTAGAGAGAAATTTACCCATTGCTGCAGCTATGTATGGGTAAAGTGGAGGATTATTAATTGATGTTTGGCTAGCGGCAAGAGGCGCAATGATAGTATTATTCTGAATAATATCCATGATCATACTAATAGTTTGAGATTCAGCCGGTATCCATGGAGCATGCCCAATTAGTCCTGTGAATATCCAAATAGCAGAGAGAGTTAAAAATAAGTGTAACTTTGTCTTTTCCCCCAACTTTTTCCCTGGGGTTGACATATTTCCTTGCCAATCATGTTCTAGTTTAAAGCTCATAATGTCATTATGATATAAAAAAAGGCAGCTAGGCTGCCTTATTTAACATCTTTTCTTTATAATATTTACATTCCATATTTTTGTTTAAATTTCTCTACTCTTCCAGCTGTATCTAAAATCTTCTGTTTTCCTGTATAAAACGGGTGGCATTGAGAGCAGACTTCGATACTCATATCTTTTCCAATAGTAGACTGAGTCTTAAATTTATTCCCGCAACTACATGTTACGTTTATTTCAGGATAATTTGGGTGAATATCTTTTTTCATAATTTAGTAACTATTTTTATTTTAATTTCGTTATTTTATAGAAAATTTTATAAAAAACAATGCTTAATTAAAATTAACCGCCCCTCATACTATCAAAGAAGTTCGCATTATTTTTTGTTGACCTAACCTTATCAAGCAGAAACTCCATAGCCTCTAAGTCATCCATTGGGTAAAGCAATTTTCTTAGTACCCAAATTTTTTGTAGAACATCTGGCGCAATAAGGAGTTCTTCTCTTCGGGTACCTGATTTATTTACATTAATTGCAGGGTAAATTCTTTTTTCTGCCATCCTCCTGTCCAGGTGTATTTCTAGATTTCCTGTTCCCTTGAATTCTTCGTAAATAACGTCATCCATTCGAGATCCAGTTTCAACTAATGCTGTTGCAAGAATAGTAAGGGAGCCACCTTCTTCAATATTTCTTGCCGCACCAAAAAATCTTTTTGGTTTTTGAAGTGCGTTAGCATCTACACCACCAGTTAAAACTTTTCCAGAAGAAGGTATAACTGTGTTGTAAGCTCTGGCGAGTCTCGTAATAGAATCCAGAAGAATAACCACATCTTTTTTATGCTCAATTAATCTTTTAGCTTTTTCAAGAACCATATCGGCCACTTGAACATGTCTGGTTGCTGGCTCATCAAATGTAGAGGCAACTACTTCGCCTTTAACGGACCTGGTCATCTCTGTAACTTCTTCTGGTCTTTCATCAATTAAAAGAACGATTAGACTAACATCTGGGTGATTGGCAGTAATAGCATGAGCAATATTTTGCATCATCACTGTTTTACCGCTCTTTGGGCTTGCAACTATGAGACCTCTTTGGCCTTTACCTATAGGAGAAACCATATCAATAACTCTACTAGTGTTATTTTCTTCTACAGTTGAATCTCTTTCAAGAGTAAGAGGGTCTGTTGGGTGAATCGGTGTCAGGTTTTCAAAGAGAATTTTATTTTTTGTATTTTCAGGGGCATCATTGTTGACTTTATCAACTTTGACTAACGCAAAATAACGCTCACTATCTTTTGGTGTTCTTATTTCTCCGGCAATTGTATCGCCGGTATGTAAATTAAATCTTCTAATTTGGGATGGAGACACATAGATATCATCAGGCCCTGCCAGATAAGATGTATCTGGAGACCTTAAAAATCCAAAGCCGTCTTGCAGAACCTCAAGGGTTCCGTCACCAAATAAAGTGGTACCATTTTTTGCTTTATTTTTTAAAATAGCAAAAATTAAATCTTGTTTACGCATCCTTCCAGCATTTTCGATTTTATCTGAATTTGCTAGTTCAACTAGTTCGGTAACTGGGAGGTGTTTTAGGTCGGCTAAATGCATATTTTTTTAAATTGTACTATCAATAAAAGCTATTAATTGTGATTTAGATAAAGCTCCAACTTTAGTATCCTGAATACTTCCATCTTTAAAAATCGTTAGTGTTGGAATGCCCTTAACATGGTACTTTATAGGTGTTTTAGGGTTTTCATCAATATTAAGTTTTGCTATTTTTAGTTTACCTTCATATTCAGTTGCAAGAGATTCAAGTACTGGAGCAATCATTTTACATGGACCACACCATTCAGCCCAATAGTCTACTAAAACTGGAATTGTTGATTGAAGTACTTTTTCTTCAAATTGATCATCTGTAAGATGAATAATGGAATCGCTCATATTTTTAATTTATTTTTTTTTGAATATAAATTGGTAAGATATAAAGGGCTTAATATTGCTTCTAATTCAAATGGTAATCTAAAATAATCATAGAATCAATGATTATTTTTTAAAACTTTGTATTTCAATTAAAGAAACTACTTTTTTCGCCCCCTTTGAATTTTGTGCAATATCGATAGCTTGCTCTGCTTCATCCTGAGATAGCAGCCCCATTAAATAAACCACTCTGTTTTCTGTGTAAACTTTTACAAGTAACGCTGATAATAAACCTTCTTTTTCTTTGGCAAATATCCTTGTAATAACATTTGTAGTAATAACAGCATCATTCACTATCGCTTTATATGAAAGTTCTTTTCCTACCGTCATTCTGTTGAATACTTGCTCTACATTTTCAATTTTTTTAATTGTTTGAATAATTTTTTCTATTAATTCTTGGTTTGGTGCTTGCCCTACTACTAAAACTTTTTTGTTAAAGCTTACAAAGTCCGCTCTAAAATCCCCATCAATTTCTTGAACCCCAACAATTGCAGCCATTTCTATTCTTTGGTCTATAAATTGACCCTCAATACCCCTTCTATCTGAACTTACAGTTGGAGCTGTTATAATTAACGGCGCACATGATGTTTGTAAAAAGCTCAAAAGCAAAAGTAAAGAAAATATAATTTTTGTGTATTTTGTCATCAACATTGATTATATAACCATAATAATTATTTTTAGAAACTTTTTTTATTAGAAAATGATATCAGCTCTCTATTTAGTGGCAACACCAATCGGTAATCTTGATGATATAACCATTAGGGCTATTGAAATTTTGAAAAGTGTAGACTTAATCGCATGTGAAGACACTCGTCATACTGGTGGATTACTAGCTCATTATGGGATTAAAAAAAAGTTAAGCTCTCTTCATCAGCATAATGAAAAATCGAAATCTAATTCATTGATAAAGAAAATACATGAGGGGGAGTCAATAGCTTATGTTTCAGACGCGGGAACTCCTGCAATTAGTGATCCAGGAGCATATTTGGTCAACGCGGCTTTAGATGAAAAAATAAAAGTTATTCCCATTCCCGGTCCTTCATCAATTATTACTGCTTTTTCTGCCTCTGGGATTCAGTCAACAAACTTTCAATTTCATGGTTTTTTGCCTAATACTGATAATAAGTGCAAGAAAGTTTTGCACGAAACGAGCACAAAAGATTGCCCAACTATTTTTTTGGTCTCTCCTCATAAGATCTTAAAAACTCTAGAGATGCTTGAGGAAATTTATGGCCAATCTCATCAGGTATTTATTGCGAGAGAATTAACTAAAATATATGAAACCTTGTATAAAGATACACTTTCAAATATTTTAGTTAAATTTAAATCTAATGCAAACAACCAAAAAGGAGAGTTTGTTTTGGTTGTTGAGCCAAAGCATAATTTGAACGATAGCGAAGAAGATTTAATTATAAAAGATGCTCTGACGATAATGATGAAGCAATTACCCTTAAAGCAATCCGTCGAACTTACTACTGCTATTTTTAAAAAACACAAAAATGAGGTCTATAATCTAGCCTTGGAGCTTAAAAATGACTGAAGAATTAATTATCACTAAGCCTGATGATATGCATCTTCACCTTCGGGAAGGTGAAACACTTAAACATGTCGTTATGCACACAGCAAAACAGTTTGCGAGAGCGATTGTAATGCCAAATTTAGAAAACCCTGTAACAACAGTTACTATGGCTAATAGGTATTGTCAGGAGATAAAAAAACATATTGGTGATTCTTTGTTTAACCCATTAATGACCCTATATTTTAATGACAGTTTAGACTCTGATGAGTTAAAGAAGGTTAGGGATTCAGATAATATTATCGGTATCAAGCTTTATCCTGCTGGCGTTACTACTAATTCAAAAGATGGGGTATCTGATTTTAAAAATTGTTTACCAATTTTTAAAATGATGGAAGAATTTGACATCCCCTTATTAATTCATTGCGAAGTCAGCGATAAAAATGTTGATATTTTTGATAGGGAAAAAGTTTTTATTGATAAATATTTGATTAATTTTCACAAATATTTTCCTAGTCTTCGAATAATATTTGAGCATATTTCCACCAAAGAGGCCGCTCAATTTGTTTTAGAGAGTGGGCCAACAATTGCTGCAACAATTACCCCTCAACACTTATTACTCAATAGAAATGATTTATTTTCTGGCGGTATTCGCCCCCATCATTATTGCTTGCCAGTTTTAAAAAGGTCGGCCCACCAAACTGCTATTGTTGATGCAGCTCTGTCAGGTAGCCCCAAATTTTTCCTAGGAACCGATAGCGCTCCTCACCCCAAGAACCAAAAAGAAAGTTCTTGTGGCTGTGCTGGAATTTATTCTGCCTTATCTGCGATTGAGCTTTATGCTGAAGTTTTTTACAAAAATAATGCAATTAATTTACTTGAAAATTTTAGTAGTAAATATGGCGCTTCATTTTACAATCTTCCAATAAATTCTTCAAAAATAAAGTTAGTAAAAAAACCATTGCATATCCCGGAGAGCATTCAAATAGGCAAAGATCAAATAATTCCTTTGTTTGCAGGTAAAACTATTAATTGGCACTTATCTTCATAAGTTAAAAGATGATAAAATAATAAGTTAAGTTGACTAGGCAGTCGCTGTATTTATTTACAGAGGAAAGTCCGGGCTCCATAGAGCAGAGTGATGGCTAACAGCCATACGCCGTGAGGCGAGGAATAGGGCCACAGAGACGAGCGTATTAAGTTACGGTGAAACGCGGTAACCTCCACTCGGAGCAAGGCCAAATAGGGTAGCATTGACATGGCTCATGTTGCTACCGGGTAGGCCGCTTGAGTATGAGAGCAATTTCATACCTAGATGAATGACTGTCCAAGACAGAACCCGGCTTAACGGTCAACTTAAACTAATATCTAACTAATTGATGAATATAGAAAAAAGCTAAAAAGTGCTTGCAAAGCACTTTTTTTTTAAATATAGTGTACCTGTAAGGGAAAAAGTGGTTATTTGTGGGAAATTATTAAACGATACTAAGGGCGTTCAGTAATTTCCCATTTTTTTTAGGTGCATATTATGTTTAAAGGAGCAACGCTTCTAAATATTGATGGTAAGAATAGGTTAGCAATTCCAACGAAATATCGTGAGGAGTTATTAACTGGTTCTTTAGTATTAACTGCTCACCCTCATGGGTGTCTTCTTCTCTACCCTATTGCTGCATGGAGACCCATTCAAGAAAAAGTAATGCAACTCTCTAGTTTCGATAAAAAATCAAGTGGATTGCAGAGGCTATTAGTTGGTTATGCAGAGGACTTATCTTCTGACAGCGCCGGGAGATTATTAATTTCTTCCGAATTAAGAAACTACGCATCAATTAAAAAAACTCTAATGTTCGTTGGGCAAGGTAGTCATTTTGAATTATGGAGCGAAGAAGCATGGATAAAGCAAATAAAACAAATAAAAATAAATGATAAGGGAGAATTGCCCGGGGAATTAGGAGGCTTTTCCTTATGACAAATAATTTACATATACCTGTATTACTAAAGGAAGCTATTGAGGGTTTGAATATTAAGCCAAATGGAGTTTATTTAGATTGCACGTACGGAAGAGGAGGTCACTCTCGTGAAATATTAAATCTCCTCGGCCTAAAGGGCCGTTTAATTGCGATGGATAAGGATCTTGACGCAATAAAAGAAGCTAAAAAAATTAAAGATAAAAGGTTTGAAATTGAGCATTGTTCATTTACAGATATTGAACTCGTATTAGAAAAAAAAAAAATTAAACAACTCGATGGAATTTTAATGGATTTAGGAATCTCTTCACCGCAGATTGATAAGTCAGCTAGAGGTTTTAGTTTTCAGTCTGATGGCCCATTAGATATGAGGATGAATCAGTCACAAGGAATTACAGCAGCAGATATTGTAAATAATTATGAGCCAAAAGATTTGGTACGTGCAATTAAGTTATATGGAGAGGAAAGGTTTGCCAGACAAATTGTTAAAAATATTATTAAGCATAGAGAAGAGGTAGGACCCATTTTAAGAACAATGGAGTTTGCAGAATTAGTTAGAGCCTCAATTCCAAAAAAAGAAATAGGCCCCAAGAACCCAGCAACAAAAACATTCCAGGCATTAAGAATAATGGTTAACAGAGAAATTGATGAGGTTGAAGAAACATTACCATTAGCATTTAAGCGCCTGAAGCTTCATGGCAGACTTGTTGTTATTAGCTTTCATTCCCTTGAAGATAGAGCGGTAAAAAATTATGCAAAATTTAAACTTAAAACAGATATTGTTCCCAAATACATTCCAATAAAAGCTTCTGAAATAAAGGAGTCACCATTAAAAATTATCGGAAAGCTTGTAATACCATCCAAGGGTGAGTCACAAAAAAATCCAAGATCAAGAAGTGCAAAATTAAGAATACTTGAAAAAGTTTTAGAGCTAGCATGAAGCTAAATCTCATATTATTTTGTACCTTGATTATTTTTTCTTTAGCAAAAGTAAACGCACACCATCAATACCGTCAAAGCTATTTATTATTAGAGCAAGAGAAAAAGTTAACGGTAGAGTTAAAGGATGAAAAAACTAAGCTACAAATTGAGGAATCAAGTAAATCTGGAAATGCTCGAATAAAGCAGGTTTCAAAAAAACAGTTAGGAATGAAGCTACCAAATAAATTTCAAAAAAGAGTGATTAGCAGATGAAGCATGGAATGAAAAATAGATATGAATTTTTTGAGTTATCAAAAATAAGAAGACGCTTAGTTTTAGTGGTAATCCTTTCCATTTTCGTTGCATTATTTAGTAGAGCTTTTTATGTCCAGGTAATTAAGAAAGATTACTATCAGTTTGAAGGGTTTAAAAGTAGTAATAAAAAAATAGACTTACCGGCATACAGAGGGAAAATATATGACCGACAAGGTAAGGTTTTAGCAGCAAGTGCTCCAGTAAATTCTATTACAGTTTACCTTCCAGTGTTAAACGAAGAAAGAGCTAAAAAAGGAAAAAACAAGAAAATACTTAAAGTAAAATTGTTGAAGTTAGCTAAATTATTAAAAATGAATTTCTCAGATTTAGATAAAAAGCTAAAAAGAAAGAAGCGTGGCGAGATTGTTTTGAAAAGACAGCTTGACCCTAAAACAGCATCAAAAGTAATGGCTTTAAATATAAAGGGCATAACATCAAAAAAAACATACAAAAGGTATTATCCTAATGATATTTTTTCAGCCCACGCAGTAGGTTTGGCAACTGCAGATGGAGTTGGTAAAGAAGGTATTGAGAAGTTCATGAATACAAAGTTAGCAGGTAAAGGCGGATCAAAAAAAGTTATTTGGGACAGCAAGGAAAGAACTGTAGGCGGTTTAGGCGAGGTTGTTGTTCCGGTAGATGGCAAAGATATTCATTTAACTATCGATAGTCGGCTGCAGGAAAAAATGTATGGCTCCTTAAAAAAAGCAGTAGATAAGCATGAGGCAAAATCTGGATCAGCAATTTTGATTGACTCTAGAACTGGCGAGGTAATTGCTATGTCAAATTTTCCTTCTTATGACCCAAATAATTTAACAAAAAATCAAACTAAATTTGTAAAAAATAAAGCTTTAATTGATGTCTATGAGCCAGGCTCAACTTTAAAGCCTATAAGTATTTCATTGGCCTTAGAAAAAAACCTTATTAACGAAAGAATGAAATTTGACACTAAAGATGGTAAGCGAAGAATAGGTGGAAGGACGATAACCGACCATCATCCACATGGTGTTATGACTGTTGCCCAAATAGTACAAAAATCATCTAATGTTGGAACTACGATGATTTTCGACAATGTAAAGCCCTCTGATTTGTGGGGTATTTATCATAATTTTGGTTTTGGCTCGAAGACGGGGATTGAGTTCCCTGGAGAAAGAAAAGGAGTTCATAAAAGTTACGAGTCTTGGAAAGAGATTGATTTTTATACGAGGACCTATGGCTACGGAATAAACGGGAGTTTAGCTCAAATAGTAAGAGCATATACTCCTTTTGCAAATGAAGGGGAGCTTATGCCATTAACCATGATAAAGAGTGATGAACCAGTTATTGGTAAAAAAGTATTATCAAAGATGACTAGTAACAGAATGCTTAAGATTTTAGAGGGTGTTATCTCACCTGATGGAACAGCTCATCAGGCAATAATTCCAGGGTATCGTGTTGCAGGAAAAACCGGAACAGCAAGAGGTTATGATGGGGGTTATGATGGAACACATATGGCTTCTTTTGTCGGTATTGCACCAGCATCAAACCCAAAGTTTATCATGGCGGTAATGATTCATGCTCCAACGAAAGGAGGAATCTATGGCGGAGTTATGGCGGCTCCAGTTTTTAAAGAGGTGGTGACTGAAGCTCTTAAGTTATATTCAATACCTCAGGATGGTCTAACTTCACCCCATAATGGAAATATTGCAAATAAAGTCTTATGAGCAACAAATTAAAATATTTTTTCAGTGAGTACGATAGCTTAACAACGAGCAGCATCAAATTTGAAAAGAATTCTATTTTTGTGGCCTACCCTGGGGAAAATAACGATGGTAGGGATTTTATTCCTCAGGCAATCCAAAACGGGGCTAGTGCAATTTTATATGACTCAATAGATTATGAATGGAATAATGAGTGGAAGATACCACATTTAGCCCTTAAGAATCTTGGACAAAATTTATCAATAATAGCCAGCGACTTCTATAATGACCCATCTAAAAAAATTGATGTAATAGGAGTAACAGGGACAAATGGTAAAACGTCTTGTTCGTATTGGCTAACAAATTGCCTGAATATACTTAAAAGTAAATCAGGGTTTGTTGGGACAATGGGTTATGGAAATTTATCTAAATTAACTCCCTTATCAAATACAACACCAAGTGCAATACATTGTCAGCAAATAATTAGCGAGTTAAGTTCCAAGGCATTTAAAAACATAGTTATGGAAATTTCTTCACATGGGATTGAGCAGGGTAGAGTTTCGGCTATTGATTTTAATATAAAGTTATTCACCAATCTTACGAGAGATCATTTAGATTATCACGAGACAATTGAAAAATATGAAGAAGTAAAGACTAGCTTTATGCTCCAGTCAAAAAAAAGTGTGGTCGTTGTTAATGTCGACGATAAAGTTGGTCAAAATATTTATAGTAAAACAGTCGAGCAATCACAAAAATTTTCTTATGCAATTGATAATGATGCAAATGTGAGAGCAGTTAATATTAAGTATCTTAGAGATTCAACTGAATTTGACCTCTTATATAATAATGAAACTTCAGTGGTTAGCGCTCCAATTATAGGAAAATTTAATATTTACAATATTCTGGGTGTAATTGGATGTTTAATTTCAATGGGCTATAAAGTGAATAAGATTATTGGGAGTTTACAATTTTTAGAATCTGTTCCTGGCAGGTTAGAATTTATAAATAAGAGTTCAACAACACCTATTGTAATTGATTATGCCCACACACCAGATGCTTTAAAGAGCGCCCTATTAAGTTTAAAAAAATTAAATCCAAATAGAATTATTTTAGTATTCGGTTGTGGCGGCAATAGGGATATAGGGAAGCGAGAGGGTATGGCTAATGTAGCTAATAAACTAGCTGATTTTGTAGTAGTGACATCTGACAACCCAAGAAACGAAGAGCCCATAAAAATAATAGAAGATATTAGTAGGCACTTAGAAATTGAATACGTCAATATTGAAGATAGAGACGAAGCAATCAAGTTTGCAATAAGCCAAGCAAAAAGTAATGATTTTATTTTAATTGCAGGGAAAGGCCATGAAGAATATCAAGAAATTATGGGTCAAAAAATAAAATTTTCAGATAAAAAAGTTGCTCAAAAACATCTATCTAAAGTTCTAGGAGGAAGAAATTAATTTAACCTTAAAAGAGATTTTGAAGATTGTTGAAGGCAAATTTAACGGGCCAGAAAAAGCATTAGAAGATACTATTTTATCAATCTCAATTGACTCAAGAACAATTAATAAAGATGATTTATATATTGCTATCGAGGGAGTTAATTTCGATGGAAATCACTTCGTTAAGAATGCTATGAAAAATGGAGCTAAATTTTCAATCGTCTCAGATCCTGAGGTAAATTATGAAGGCACAATTTTAGTAAGTAGCGGTAGAGAATCGCTTATAAAAATTGCATCCCGTATCAGAGAAAAATTTCAACCAAAAGTTATTGCAATAACTGGTAGCAATGGAAAAACTACAACAAAAGAAATAATTGTTAGTATTTTAAAAAATTATTGTGATAAAGAGCAAATATTATTTACTAAAGGTAATTTCAATAATGATATTGGCCTACCTTTAACGATGTTGGACTTAAATAAATCTCACAAGTATGTTGTTTTAGAGTTAGGCATGAATCATGCTGGAGAAATTGCTAATCTCTCAAAAATTGCACAACCTCATGTAGCAGTAATCACCAATATTGGCGAAGCTCATATTGAAAACTTTAAGTCAAAATATAATATTGCTGAAGCTAAAAAAGAAATTTTAAGTCATTCAAGTAAACTTGAATTTGCAGTACTTCCTGGTGACGATTATTATTTTACATTTTTAAACGAGGGGAGAAGCAACCTTAATAAAGTAACATTCGGTTCTTTAGAGGAATCAACAATAAGCTATAAGGCTTCAGAAGACCGTAAAATTAAAATTGTTACCCCTAAAGAAAGTTTTAATGTAAAGATTAACCTATTAGGTACCCACAATTTACAGAATGTGCTTGCTGCTTGTGCTTGTTGTTATTCCTTGGGCATACCTGTCCATGCTATAAAAATTGGCATCGAAGAAATTAAACCTTTTCCTGGAAGACTTGAAGCTATAAGTGCTGTAAAAGGAGCAACTGTAATTGATGATAGTTATAACGCTAACCCAAGCTCAATGAAAGAAGCTATTGATGTTTTGCTATTAATGAAGGGAACTAGAATATTAGTTATTGGTGATATGGCAGAACTTGGTGACGATACTAATAAGTATCATCAGGAATTAGGAGATTACATTCAAGCATCCAAAATAGATTTTACTTTAGCTATTGGGAGACATACAAAATTAACTATGCAACAATTAGGTAAAAAAGAATTTTGGTTTGATTCAAAAGATGCTCTAGTAAGTAAATTATTAAAGGTAATGGATTCAAAATCAACTGTATTGGTTAAAGGTTCTCGTTTTATGAAAATGGAAGATATTGTAAATAAATTAAAAGTGGAGAAATAATACATGTTATTTGAATTATTTAAATGGCTTTCAGTAGATTTTACTGCACTTAATGTTTTTAATTATTTGTCTTTGAGGGCGGTATTGGCAGTAATTACATCTTTATTAATTTCATTTACGTTTGGAAATTGGTATATCAAAAAGTTAGGGGAAAAAAGTTTTGGTCAATATGTTAGAAAAGATGGCCCCACCACTCATTTAAATAAGATGGGTACGCCTACAATGGGAGGTGGTTTGATATTAATTTCTATATTGGTTTCAACTTTACTTTGGGCGGACCTTACCAATGAATATATTTGGGTTCTGCTAGTCGTATCTGCTGGCTTTGGAGGCATAGGATTAATTGATGACTATAAAAAAATTACCAAGAAAAAAGCGGATGGATTGAGTGCAGTAAGTAAATATTTATTGCAATCAATCTTAGGGTTCGGGGTAGCTATTTATTTGTTTTTAAATGCAACCACACCGCAGGAAACTTCTTTATTGATTCCATTTTTCAAGGATTTAAGTATTCCATTAGGGGCCTTTGGTTTCATATTGCTAACTTATATTGTAGTAGTAGGAAGCAGTAACGCTGTTAATTTAACTGATGGTCTTGATGGGTTGGCAATAATGCCAGCAGTTATGGTTGCAAGTGCACTAGGTTTATTTGCTTACCTTGGGGGTAATATAATTTTTTCTGCTTACTTAGGTATCCCTTATATTGTTGGCGCAGGCGAGGTAACAATATTTTGTGCTGGGTTAATCGGAGCAGGTTTAGGGTTCTTATGGTTTAACGCTTATCCTGCTGAAGTATTTATGGGTGACCTGGGGTCACTTTCAATAGGAGCAGCTATCGGGACCTTGGCGGTTATTGTTAGACAGGAGATTGTTTTATTTATTATGGCAGGAATTTTTGTTGTTGAAACAGTATCCGTTGTTTTACAGGTAGGTTATTTTAGATACACTAAAAAGAGGTTTGGGAAAGGACGACGTATTTTTTTAATGGCTCCTCTTCATCATCATTACGAAAAAAAAGGTTGGAAGGAAACGCAAGTTGTTGTCAGATTTTGGATTATTACAATGATGCTTGTTCTTATTGGATTAACAAGCCTTAAAATTCGTTAATGAGCAACCCAGAAAAACCTTCTGATTGTACTATTGATGATCAAATTTCAAATGTACTAATAGTTGGGCTTGGGAAATCTGGTTTATCAAGCGCAAAATATTTAACAAAGTACAAGAATTGTTCTGGCGACTCCATTAAGGTTAGTATCTACGATAAATTTAAATCTATCGAAGAGCAAAAAAAAATATTATATGGCTTGGGGGTAGAAAATTTTTATACAGGAGAGATGAATCTTAATTTTTATGAGGAAAAAACTCATATTTTGTTAAGCCCTGGTGTTGATCCAAGAGAGATAGAAATGTGCCTCAATCAATGTAAGTTAATAAATGATATCTCTTTATTTTTGGAGTATTTAGCAAATAGTTCACTCCTTAATTCATCCGTAAAGACTATCGGTATAACTGGAACAAATGGAAAAACGACTACTTGCTCCCTAGTTGAGCATCTATTTATAAAAGCAGGTTATAGGACTAAATTAGCTGGCAATATTGGCCAATCTCCCCTTGATTTAATAGATATGGCTAGTGAGCTTGATATTGTTATTCTTGAATTATCAAGCTTTCAATTATGGCCCTTTAAAACAGAAGGATTCGCCAACAAACTAGATGTTGGGATTTTTTTAAATTTTTCTGAAGATCATTTGGATATACATAGTAACTTACTTGATTATTTTCAATCAAAACTAGCTATATTACATTCAAGTAAGAGAACAATCGTGAGTCGAAGTTTAGATAAAATTCCTACCAATTTTAATGATGTGTCTTTTGGTAAGGCCCTAGCAAAAAAACCATCGAGATTGAATTACAAATTAGATACAATCAATACAAAGAAATTTATTATTGATGACAAGGGATTTAAGGTTTCGGTTGATTGCCTTAATCTGCCTGGTGAGCACAATCAATTAAATGTAATGGCAGCAATTGCATCATTTAGATGTTTAGAAAATTCTTTTGATAAGTTTGAAGGTGCGTTATCGAGTTTTAATGGCATTCCTCATCGCTTAGAGTGGATTAAAAATATTTACGGAATAGATTTTTATAATGATTCAAAGGCGACCAATGTTGCCTCTACTGTTGCTGGATTAGAAAGTTTTAGTAATAAAAATATATTTTTAATTGCGGGGGGAGATAGTAAAAATCAGTCCCTATCTCCATTGAAAAAGTATTTTGAAAAAAACACTATAAGTTTATTGCTAATCGGTCGTGATGCCGAATTGTTTGTACGATCATTTGAGGCAGTTAGTTTATTAAAAATTACAATGTGTAATAGCATGAAAGATGCAGTAACCCAAGCATTTAAACAGGCAGAAAAAGGAGATATTATTTTACTATCGCCCGCATGTGCAAGTTATGATATGTATCAAAATTACATTGAGCGAGGTGATGACTTCAAGCATTTAGTTGAAGAATTATAACTTATAAATATAATGAAAATTTTTACTGCACAAACAAATTATAACCTTCCTACTTGTGACTATAACCTTATATGGGCAACATTAGCTCTACTGGGTATTGGTCTGGTAATGGTCTATTCATCCTCTATAGCATTAGCTGCCGCAAGCTCTGCTCTCGATCACCAGAGCCATCATTATCTTTTAAGGCAAGCAGTTTTTATGCTAATAGGTTTTTTTACTGGTTATATTTGTTTTTTAATTCCTGTATATTTCTGGCAGAAAATCGCACCTACTTTATTTATAATAGGAGTAATTTTATTAATAATAGTTCTTATACCGGGAGTTGGAAAAGAGGCAGGCGGTAGTCAGAGATGGATACCTTTGGGGATAATTAACTTTCAACCATCAGAGTTAGTTAAATTATTTACAGTAATGTACGTTTCAGATTATGTTTTGAGAAAATCAAAACAAATAAGAACTATTATTAAGGGTTTCTTACCAATTCTTGCTGTAATTGTTTTAACTGCTTACCTGTTACTGCAGCAACCAGATTTTGGTGCGTCAGCTGTTATTGTAGGGACAGCATTAGGCATTCTTTTTTTAGGCGGCTTAACTTACAAGATATTCATAAGCTTAATATTTTTAGCCCCCCCAATCATTTACTATTTAATAACAAGTGCTGCGTATCGACTTGTTAGGTGGCAAGTATTTTTAGACCCTTATGCTGATAGATATCATAGTGGTTGGCAGCTTACTAATTCACTTCAAGCTTTAGGGAGAGGAGAAATATTCGGTTCAGGTTTAGGCGCAAGTATTGCCAAGCTACATTATTTACCGGAACCTCATACCGATCATATAGTGGCTGTAATTGGAGAAGAGTTTGGCTTATTTGGCGTTACTATTATTATTATGTTATTTGGTTATTTAGTTGTAAGAATGTTTGGAATTGCTAAAGAATCAATTCAGAATAAAAAACATTTTTCTTCATTAATGGCACAAGGCGTAGCTATTTGGTTTGCGATACAAGGGGTAATTAATATAGGATCAGCTATTGGGTTTATTCCCCCTAAAGGAATAACATTACCATTCGTATCCTATGGTGGAACCGGAATGTTAGTGAATATGGTAGCAATTGCAATTATATTAAGAATTGATCATGACAATAGAAAAAATATGAGAGGGCAGTCCTATAAAATCTAAAAATATAATGATTGCAGCAGCTGGTACTGGAGGACATATATACCCGGGCTTAGCAATTGCCGATGTTTTTGAAAAAAAAGGGTTTAACGTTTTTTGGCTAGGGACTTCTTATGGAATGGAAAATAATTTACTTGATTTAAAAAAGATAAAGTTATTTCACTTATCAATAGAAGGTATAAGAGGAAAAGGCTTGCTAACATGGTTTAAGTTGCCACTTATTCTTTTGCACTCATTTTTTCAGGCCTTAAATGCGATCAGAACAACTAAACCCATGGCGGTAATTTTAATGGGTGGTTACATTTCTATGCCTGTGGCACTTGCTGCAAAAACCCTAAAAATAAAAGTAATTATTCATGAGCAAAATGCTATCCCAGGCTTTACAAATAGGGCTTTATCTAAGATAGCAACTAAGGTCTTTTGTGCTTTTCCAGGTAGCTTAAAAAACGCAACTGTGATTGGAAACCCAATAAGGACTGAAATAAATAATGTCCTTAAGCCAAATAAAAGATTTATTAACCGAAAAGGTCCTCTCAGAATATTGGTAATAGGGGGAAGTCTAGGGGCCACTTTTTTTAATAATAACCTACCTAATTTATTTAAATCAATAAGTAAGGTAAAGAAAATATCTGTTACCCATCAGTCTGGAGTAAAGAATTACAAGTCATTGATTAAAAATTATGGAAAAGTTAATTTCCCTTTGAAAGTTGTAAAATTTGTTTACGATATAGAAGAAAAATATGAGTGGGCTGACTTAGTCATCGCAAGGTCAGGCGCGTTAACAGTATCAGAGTTATCTCAAGCAGGAATTGCAAGCATATTAGTCCCATATCCGTTTGCAGTAGATAATCATCAGTATTTAAATGCAAAAATATTGGAAGAAAGAGATGCTACGATTATTGTTAATCAATCAGAGGGGGTAGATAAAATATTTAAAGTTCTAAAATTTTTTGATAGAAAAAAATGTAAAAATATGGCGCTTAATGCTCAACATAAATTAGAGCAGGAACCCAGCTATGAGATTTTTAAATTTTGCCAATTAATTAATAAATGAAAAATAAAATTAAAAAAATACATTTTGTTGGGATTGGCGGCTCAGGAATGAGTGGCATTGCAGAAGTTATGCATACATTAGGGTTTTTAGTTACAGGCTCCGATATAACAGAATCAAATTCAGTAAAGTATTTAAAGAAAATTGGAATTAAGATATTTAATAAGCATTTAGTTTCAAATATTAAAGGAATAGATGTGTTGGTTGTTTCAGGTGCAATATCCAAACAAAATATTGAATTTGAGTCTGCATTAGACAATAAAATCCCCATCATACCAAGAGCAGAAATGTTGTCTGAATTAATGCGGTTTAAGAGAGGTATTGCAGTAGCAGGAACACATGGTAAAACTACAACAACTAGTCTAATAGCGTCAATTCTGTCAGAAGGGAATCTTGACCCAACATACGTTATTGGAGGGAGATTAAACTCGATGGATATGAATGCAAAACTTGGTACCGGAGAGGTAATGGTTGTAGAGGCTGACGAGTCTGACGCATCATTCCTTCATTTAAACCCAGTAAATACTGTCGTTACAAATATTGATAAAGATCATTTAGATGCATACCAAGGGAGCTTTGATAGATTAAAAGAAGTATACGTAGACTTCATTCACCAAGTTCCTTTTTATGAGAATATTTTCCTCTGCATTGATGATATTCATCTAAATAATATTATCCCATTGATATCAAGGCCAATAGTTTCCTATGGGTTATCAGATGAAGCTCAAATACAAGCAGTAAATTTGAAAGCAAATAAAAGACAGTCATCGTTTGATGTTATTGATAAAAAATATGAGAAATGTACTTTTAGTATTACCCTGAATTTCCCAGGTAAGCATTTTGTACAAAATGCTTTAGCTTCAATAGCGGTTGGTCTTGAGTATGGAGTCCAAATTACAGCTATTCAAAAAGCACTTCTAGAGTTTGAGGGAGTTGAAAGAAGATACCAAATTTATGAAGACATAAAAAAGCGTAACAAAAACATAATGATTATTGATGATTATGGTCATCATCCAACTGAAATTAAAGCTGTACTTGAAGCAACATTATTAGCTTTTCCTGGCAAGCAATTAAACTTAGTTTTTCAGCCCCATCGGTTTTCAAGGACGAGGGATTGCTGGGAAGATTTTATTAAGATCTTGCAAGTACCAGATAGAATATTTTTATTAGATATTTATTCAGCTGGAGAGAATCCAATAAATAATATTTCAACCAGAACTATTATTGAAAAATTAAATAATAAAAAAACTTTTTATATTAAAAATTTTGAAGTAGCTGAGAAATTAATTTTTTCTAAAATTGATGATGAGTCAATCTTAATTATTATGGGAGCAGGAAATATTAGTCAACTAGCCAGAGATTTTACTTCGTAAGATGTTCAAAAATAAAATCTACCAAAACGTTTCATTGAAGAAGTTTAACAGCTGGAAAGCAGGCGGAAATGCAGAAAACTTTTTAATTTGTTCAAATGCAAAAAAATTGTCTGAATTAATTAAATCGAAAAAAATTATAACTCCGCTTACTTTTATAGGACTTGGTTCAAACCTATTAATTAGAGATGGTGGGGTTAAGGGAACAATAATTGAGACATTTGGGGGTTTAAATGACCTTCGTGTTGAGAAAAATATGATATATGCAGAAGCTGGTGTGACTTGCTCTAAATTATCAAAATTTGCCGCACAAGATGGGCTTGCAAATTCAGCTTTTCTATCTGGAATCCCAGGCACAATTGGAGGAGCTTTAGCAATGAATGCCGGATGTTATGGTTCGGAAACTTGGGATTACGTTCATAAGGTACTTGTGATTAACTCTAATGGAGAAATTGTAACCAAATATAAAGATAGTTTTAAAGTTGGCTATAGAAAAGTAACTGGCAGAGAAAACGAAAATTTTTTAGCAGCATGGTTTAAATTTCCAGAAGGAAGTGTTAATGAATCCAAAGATGAAATTAAAAAACTATTGTTGCATCGAAAAAATACACAGCCTTTAAATTGGCCAACAGCTGGCTCAACCTTTAGGAATCCTAAAGACCATTTCGCAGCAAAGCTAATTGAGGATTGTGGTTTGAAGGGCATAAAAAAAGGCATGGCTCAAGTTTCTGAAAAGCACGCGAACTTTATTGTAAATTTAGGAGGTGCTTCTGCCTCAGATATCGAATACTTAATAGATTATATTCATAAAACTGTTATGAAAGAGATGAATATTGACCTACAAACTGAGGTTAAGATTATTGGGGATAACGTTTAATGTCTTCAGAATTTAAAAAAGTCGCTGTTTTATTAGGAGGAACCTCTAATGAAAGAGAGGTATCTTTAAAAAGTGGCAGCGCAGTATTATCTGCATTAATAAGAATAGGTATTGATGCTAAAGGTATTGATCCTATGAAGGAAAGTTTAGATCAATTAAAATTCTTTGATGTGGTTTTTATATGCCTTCACGGAAAAGATGGTGAAGACGGTTCCATTCAGGAGTTTCTGGAAAATATGAATATTCCTTACACTGGAAATGGAGTCGAAGCATCAAAATTATGTATGGATAAATTCCGATCTAAATGTCAGTGGAGAGACTTTAATGTCAAAACACCCTCTTTTACAATAATTAAAAATATTGATGATTACGAATTTGCGGTGCAGAAATGTAAGTTACCCTTTATTATTAAACCTTCAAATTCTGGGTCGAGTATTGGTGTTGCTATGATTGAAAATAAGCAACATTTTATTAAAGCATTTAATGAGGCAATTACTATTGATTCAATTGTAATTGCAGAATCATATGTCATCGGCAGGGAATATACTTTACCGATAATTGATAATGAAGTATTTCCAGTTATTGAAATTAAGTCTAAAAATAAACTCTATGACTATGAAGCGAAATATGTCCGTAATGATACTCAATTTATTTGCCCCGTGGATCTAAGTAAAAATACTTTGGAGAAAATAAATGTTTTAGGGATGGAGGCATTTAAAATTTTAGGATGTAATGGGTGGGGGAGAGTAGATTTTATGATTGACCAAGAATCAAATATTTTCTTTATTGAGGTAAACACAATTCCAGGAATGACTAGTCACAGCCTTGTTCCATTATCTGCAAGACAGGCGGGAATAGAATTTGATGATTTGGTTTTAAAGATACTTAAGAGTGCTTATGTTTAATTCGTTGCATTCACTAAGAAAGATAACTATTTTTATCTACATACTGATTGTAATTTGCTGTTTTTATTTAATTCACATACAACTAGAAAGAGCAGACTTACCAATTAAAGAAATAGTCATAGTTAATAGTTATAAGTATATTGACAAAGAACAGGTAAAATTAATTGCAGATAGATACTTACAGGGTAACTATTTTAAGGTTGATCTCGATAAGATTAGATCTGCTTTTAAAAAGCTACCATGGGTAAGAGATGTAAGTCTCAGGAGAAAATGGCCTGATAAAATTATAGTTTCTATTGAAGAGCATCAAGTTATTGCGAGATGGAATCGCGTGGGGCTTGTCAATATAGAGGGTGAAATATTTCATGCCGCTTCAGAGGAAAATCTACCCCTATTCCTCGGATCCGACAGCCATGTAAAAGAAATAACATTAAAATATAAAAAAATAAGAAAAATATTAGAAAAAGAAATGATGGATGTAAGTATAATTAGGTTATCCGAAAGACTTTCATGGGAAATTACTACAACTGATCGTTTGAAAATTAATTTAGGTAAAGTTGATATTCTTCATAAATTAATTCAGTTTACAGGTAATTTTAAATACGTCATTGATGAATTAAAAAGTACAATAGAGTATGTGGACTTGAGGTACAGAGATGGTTTTTCAGTGAGAAAAACTAACTCCAAGAGAAATAAAAAAATAGATAAACAATTAGATAAAAATTTATGATTAAAAGTAATGAGGAAAATCAATTAATTGTCGCTTTAGATGTTGGTACATCAAAAATTGCGGTAATTGTTTCAAGTGTCAGACCAGACGGTGTTCAGGAGGTACTTGGGCATGGTACTCATAGCTCAAAGGGTTTAAAAAAAGGTGTGGTTGTCAATATAGAAAATACAATTCAGGCTATACAAAGAGCGGTTGAAGAGGCTGAGTTAATGACAGGAAGAAAAATAAAAGATGTGTATACAGGAATTGCTGGAAGCCATATTAATAGTATTAATTCTCACGGTATAGCAAAAGTTAAAGATACTGAGGTATCAGAATTAGATATTGAAAGGGTTCTAGAAGCTGCACGTGCAATTACCCTCCCCTCGGATCAGGAAGTGCTTCACGTTATCGATCAGGAATATATACTTGATAAACAACATGAAATTAAAGATCCCTTAGGAATGAATGGGGTTCGACTTGAGGTAAAAGTTCATATAGTCACAGGAGCAGTTGCAGCCGCACGTAATATTGTTAAGTGCATAAAGCGCTGTGGCTTAGATGTTGTTCAAATAATATTGCAACCAATTGCGTCTGCCAAAGCTGTACTAACTGAGGATGAAGGGGAGTTAGGAGTGTGCTTAGTTGATATTGGTGGCGGAACAACCGATATAGCTGTTATAAAAAATGGTTCAATAAGGCATACTGCGGTTTTACCAATTGCAGGGGATCAGATTACAAATGATATTGCTGTTGCCTTTGGAACACCAATTCAGTCAGCAGAAGAAATAAAAAAAAATCATGGGATGGCAATCGCAAGTATGGCATCCATAAATGAGATTATCGAAATTCCTGTTGTTTCAGGAAGAGAACCAAAAAAAATTACGACCCAGGCCTTGGCTCAGGTTATAGAGCCAAGGATAACCGAACTCTTTGGACAGATTAAAGCGGAATTAGTTAGAAGTAAAACTGCGAATGAAATATCATCGGGTATCGTAATTACAGGCGGTTCATCTCTTTTAGACGGACTAGAAAAGCTTGGAAAAGAAGTTTTCGATATGCCAGTTAGAACTGGTACACCAAGAGGAATTGATGGGTTGCTTGAAGTTGTAGAAAATCCAAGATACGCAACCGCTGTTGGTTTGTTAAAAATGGCAAAAGAAGATTTAAAAAATACAGACAGCGCATTTGATGGAAACTCAATAAGTAATATACTTAAAAGAATGAAGCATTGGTTTCAAGGAAACTTCTAATATGTTAAAAGGTGAATTATGTCAGTATTCGAAGTAATAGAAAAAAGTCAAAAAGCAGTCATTAAAGTCATCGGTGTTGGCGGTTGTGGCGGAAATGCAGTTGATCACATGATTGAGAAAAACGTCATGGGTGTCGATTTTATATGCGCAAATACTGACCTCCAAGCACTAAAGAAAAGCCAAGCAAATACAATTGTTCAAATCGGTGAAGTGCTTACTAAAGGCCTAGGAGCAGGATCAAGGCCAGATACAGGGAAGCAAGCCGCAATTGATGACGAAGAAAAAATTATTGAAGCAATTTCTGGAGCTGATATGCTATTTATAGCTGCAGGTATGGGCGGAGGGACTGGAACAGGAGCCACACCAGTTATTGCACAAATTGCAAAAAAATTAGGTATTTTAACCGTTGCTATTGTAACCAAACCTTTCAATTTTGAAGGCACAAGAACCCAAGTTGCCTTGGAGGGAATTAAAGAGTTAGTGAATCATGTCGACTCACTGATAACAATCCCAAATGAAAAGTTGATGGGAGTTTTGGGAGATGATGTTAATTTTGTAGATGCTTTTGGAGCAGCAAATAATGTTCTGTATGCTGCTGTTGATGGAATTGCAGAAATAATTAATAAACCTGGTTTAATTAATGTAGATTTTGCAGATGTAAAAACTGTTATGAGCGAGATGGGTATGGCTGTTATTGGTTCAGGTTTTGCTGAAGGACCTGAAAGAGCTTCTATTGCATGGAAGGAGGCTGTGGCTTGTCCTTTACTTGAAGATGTAAACCTAAATAATGCAAAAGGAATTCTTGTTAATATTTCAGCAAGTAGCGACTTTAAAATGAGAGAGCATTTTGAGGTTATGGAAAATATAAAAAAATATGCTGCTGGTAATGCAACTATTATAGTTGGATGTGTTATTGACGATACTATGACAAATAGCTTAAGGGTGACAATGGTTGCAACTGGATTGTCTCAAAATAACCATACTATTCAGGATGATGTGATTACCTCCTTCAGTCCCTCAGAAAGTATTGTAGATGATGAGGCTGATGATGAGGCTGCGAGTGAAAAGGAATTGAATGTATTTTCACCCAATGAAGAGAGCGATGAAATGAATGCTTTTGATTCAAATAGTGATGATAAGTACGATATTCCAACTTTTTTAAGAAATAATAAATGATTTTTCAGAGGACTATAAAAAACGAAGTTAAATCAATAGGAGTTGGGCTCCATTCTGGCGAAAAAGTAACTCTTACATTGAAACCAGCTAAAGAAAATAATGGGATTGTCTTTAAAAGAGTTGATCAACGAAATAATACACAAATAAGAGTTGAGCCGAATGCGGTAATTGAAACCAAGCTTTGCTCAACCATTGGAAATAAGGAATTTAAAATTGCTACGGTGGAGCATTTAATGTCGGCACTTTCAGCTTCAGGGGTCGACAATATAATAATAGAGTTGTCTGGTTCGGAAATTCCAATAATGGATGGAAGCTCAATTTCATTTATACATCTAATCAAGTCAGCAGTAATCGTAGATCAACTAGAACCAAAAGAATTTGTTGAAATTATAGATGTCGTTGAGGTTAGGGAGGACGATAAGTTTGCAAGGTTTGAGCCACACAAAGGGTTCTTAATTGACTTTACAATAGATTTCCCGCACCCAGCTTTTAAGGCAGATGATAGTCACGTAATAATGGATTTTTTTAAAAGCTCATATATTGACAACATAAGTAGAGCAAGAACATTTGGATTTATGCAAGAGGTAGAATATCTTCGTTCAAATGGTTTGGCACGGGGTGGTTCTTTAGATAATGCAATTGTCCTAGATGAGTATAAAATAATAAATAAAGATGGTTTAAGGTATAAAGATGAATTTGTAAGACACAAAATTCTAGATGCTTTGGGTGATTTATATATGCTAGGAAAACCAATACTGGGAAAATTTATTGCCTATAAGTCTGGACATGACTTAAATAATAAGCTGTTAAAAAAAATAATTGAGAGTAAAAATTCATGGAAAATTACGAATCTTGATTTGGAAAAAGAAGATACATCAAAATTAGCAAAAGATTATATGTTGGTTAAGAATGAATTTAGCTATCAAGAGGTAGATGTAGCCTCATGATTTCGCCAATTCTAAAACTTGCTATTATTTTAATATTTATTACCACTATCACCCTCGCTTTATTTTTTGTTTTTACAAGAAATAAAAAATATTTAATATTAATAAAAAAAATTATTAATTATTCATTGTACGTAGGAATAGTTATTATAATTGCGTTCTTCTTACTTAGAATGATAAGAATTTAGTAAAATGAAAGTCATTTCAATATTTGGAGGCACTGGTTTTATTGGCTCCGAGTTAATTGATTTTTTACCGAAAAAAAAAATTGAAATAAGAGTTTTTACACATAGTAAAAATAAAGTAAGCTCTCTCAATAGTTCGCACAACGTAAAATTTTTTTACTACAAACAACCAAAAGACGTTCAGTCAAAAATATCAGGATCAGATTTAATTATCAATTTAGTTGGTATCCTTCATGAGTCTAAAAACATAAAATTTGTTGATGCACATCAAAAACTCACAAGGAGTATTATTAATGTTGCATTAAAAGAGAAAGTTAAAAGATATGTTCATTTAAGTGCATTGAAAGCAGATACCCCAGGAAATAGTAAATATTTATCCTCAAAGCTTGATTCAGAAGATGTTGTTGAAAAATATTATAATAATGGTGAATGGACAATTTTAAGGCCGTCGGTAGTATTCGGGAACAAAGATAGTTTTATAAACCTATTTGAAAAAATGGTTAAATACCTTCCTTTAATATTTTTAATTTCCCCGAAGGCAAAATTTCAGCCTATATATGTAAAAGATCTTGTTCATATAATTGAGAGAACTCTTTATGATAAAAACTCTTATAATAAAAAATTGAATTTAGGTGGTCCTAATATTTTATCATTTATTGAAATTCTTCAGCTTATTATGAGTAGTCAGGACAAAAAAAATATTTTAATTCCATTAAATAAATCACTATCTTATTTATTTGTTAGAATTTTAGAGTTATTACCATTTAAAATAATTACGAGGGATAATTTGAAATCAATGGAAGTAGATAATACATCGCCCATCAATGATTCATATCTCCATATAAATTCATTGCTATCCTTAGAATCATACTTAAGTAAAACGAAAAAATTATAATATGAAAATCTATTTAGTTGGCGGTGCTGTTAGAGATAAGATATTAGGTATACCAGTTAAAGATAGGGATTATTTGGTTGTTGGCAGCACCCCTCAAGAAATGATTGAATTAGGCTATAAGCCTATTGGAAAGAATTTTCCTGTATTTCTACATCCTAAAACTAATGAAGAGTATGCGCTTGCAAGAACAGAGAAAAAAATTGGTAAGGGTTATCATGGCTTTGAATTTTATACGTCACCAAACGTAACGCTTGAAGAAGATTTAATGAGAAGAGATATTACAATAAATGCAATAGCTGAAGATGAAGATGGCAATATTTATGACCCTTACAATGGGTTGAGAGACATAGAAAATAAAGTTATCCGTCATGTTAGCGATGCTTTTATTGAGGATCCTTTAAGGGTCTTTAGAGTCGCTAGATTTTTTGCTAGATTTGAAGATTTTATAATTCATAAAGATACAGAAGAACTAATGAAAAAAATTGTTGGTAGTGGTGAAATTAGTTCTTTATCGATTGAGCGAATAAAAACTGAAATATTAAAAGGGTTAAATGAAAAGCATGCAGATAAAATGTTTTTATCATTTTCAAGCAGTGGTGTTCTTAAATCTATTTTTCCAGATTTTGTAGAAAATCAATGTGACATCTTTCTTTTACTTAATGAGTTAAAAAATACCCCTAAACCAATTTCCGTTGAATCGAAGTTATTGATGATTTTTGCCCTCCCATTTTTCTATGATGCAGAAAAATCAGATAGAATTAATTATCTAGAATATTTTAAATTATCAAATAATGCAAAGACTATTTTTAAGGGTATTGAATACGAAGCTAGTAATCTTGAGAATTTTTTATCATTTTCGGTAGAGGATAAATTAGATTCTTTATACAGACTTGATTTCTTTAGACGCCCAAATATTACATTAGATATTTTGGAAATGATAATGCTTTTAATTACAACCGTTTTTAAACCAATCTCATTAAGTCAGCCACTTATGACTATTGAGTGGCAAGAAAATAAAAAAATGGTACATAATAAAATTGAATTAGTAAGAAATACTATTGCTGAATTCACTCAAGAATATACTAAGTTAAAATCTGAAATCGACCCCTTGAAAACCCATAGTGAAATTAAAGAGCTAATTTACAAAGAAAGACTTTCTATCCTTAGAAAAGTTAGCTCTTGATCAGGTCAATCAGTTTAGTTATTTTTCTGTCAATAAACTGAGGGCTATCTTCCTCATCAGTTAACCATATAGTTGATATTCCATGTTGACTAGCAGTTTTAAGATTTTCTTTTAAGTCATCCACAAAAAATGCTTCCTTTACTTTATATTTACTTAGAAATAATTTCATTGATTCATTACTTGGCTTTGGTATAAAATTTGAATCTTCAATTGAAAAGATTCCTTCAAAGTAGGAATTAATTTTGCATTCTTCAAGTATTTTTACTACATAATTTTTTGGAGCATTTGTATACAATATTTTCCTACCCTTAATTGATGACAGCACCTTAACTAAATTAGGCATTGGTATAATAAGTTCTTCAATATTTTCCAGGCAATGAGTTTTTTCCAGAAAATCTATAGGATTTACATTATGGTGTTTAATTAACCCTTTTAAAGTTGCCCCATATAATTCCCAATATTTTTGTCTTAATTCGCAGGAGTTTTTTATACTTATTTTTAAATGAGTGCTTATGTATTCATTCATTTTTTTATTGATTAAAGGGAATATTTTAGCTTGAGCATCATGTAGCGTGTTATCAAGATCAAATATCCAAGTATCCTTCAACTATTTGACTTTGATTAGTGTGCCGACACCCTCATCCGTTAGGATTTCTAGTAGTAAAGCATGCTCAACTCTTCCATCAACAATATGAACACTACTTACACTATTGTGTGCAGCATATAGCGCAGAATTAATTTTTGGTAACATTCCGCCTGCTATCGAACCAATTTTAATAAGTTTTTCAATTTCTTTAGATTTTAAGCCGGTTATGAGTTTTTTTTCATCATCTAAAACCCCTTTGGTATTTGTGAGGAGAATTAGTTTTTCTGCTTTAATAGCCGCAGCTAACTTGCCTGCAACAACATCAGCATTTACATTGTATTTTTTTTTGTCTCTTTCCCCAACTCCAATTGATGAGATTACTGGAATGAGTTCATTTTTAATGCAGTTTTTTACAAATATTGGATTAATACTTTTTATTTCTCCAACCTGACCTAGGTCAATAATTTTCTTTGGTTTTGAGTCGTCATAGACTAACAATTTTTTTACTTTTATAAGATCATCAGGGTACTTTTTATTGATACTCTCTGCTTTCCCGCCATTAGCCTTAATTAAATCAACAATTTCATTATTTATTTCATTCAATACTTTGTCGACTACGCTCATAGTCTCTGAATCTGTAACCCTCATTCCACCCTTAAAATTTCTTTTCTTTCCCAGTTTCTTTAGGCTCATATCAATTTGTGGCCCACCACCATGAACGATAACAGGGTTCATGCCAACCAATTTTAATAAAACAACATCCTTTGCGAATGATTGCTTAAGTTGGCTATCAATCATAGCGTTCCCACCATATTTAATTACTATTGTTTTACCAAAGAATTTTTTAATATATGGTAATGATTCACTTATTATTTTTGCTTTTGCATTAGGTGTCATTTATTTTATTATTTTATAGGTTTTTGGTTAAAAATTTAGAATTTCGTTGAATATCATAGATTTTATTTCTACCATTAGGCATAAATTTTTTATCAGATTGATTAAAGCCCTTTTCAATAAACCAATGTTCCGATTGAGTTGTAAGGGCAAAAATTGATTTAATACCCATCTCTTGTATTTTTTTCTCACAAAATTTTAATAATTTTTCTCCATAACCTAATCTTTGGTAATTTGGATGTATTACAAAACAAGCAATTTCTATCATTTGATTGTATTCATATAATGCTGCAGTCCCAATAATATTATGATCATGCTCAATAACATAAAATGAATTAATGTCATCACGAATGTGTCTCGCTATTCTTTTAATTAAAACTCCTTGTTTACTTAAGGGTTCTATAAGATTTAGAATATGAGTGATATCTGAAACTCTAGCCTGCCTAATATCCTCAAGTGGATACTCAGTTAGTATAGTTCCCGCACCTTTATCTGTATAAATTTCCTGAATTATTGAACCATCAATATGTCGATTTATTAGATGTACTTTTTCTATTTTATTTTTGATAGCAAAGAGACTACTTTTTAGTATATTAAAATCGGTATAAGAAATATGAGGAGCTTGTTCGGGGGAGGATTTATTTTCAATATGTTCAATTAATTTTTCTGCTTTATTAGTAGTTAATTCTGGGATCAATTTGCCTTCAAGATTTAGTATTCCATTTGTGCTTACATAATAGATTAATTTTTCTGCTTTGATTGATTGAGCTATAAAAGCAGCTGTCTGCTCGTAAGGTAAATTAAATATCTCCCCTATTGGTGAAAAACCCAGGGGAGAAATAATAACGATTTCTCGATTTATTAATTTATCAGTGATAGCTTTGCCATTTACTTTTCTTATTTGCCCAGTAAATTCCATATCCACCCCATCAATTACTCCGATTGGTTTGGCTGTTATAAAATTTCCACTTGATAAGGTTATGTCGCTTTCAGACATTGGTGAGTCTGATGGTCTCGATGAAAGCATAGCTTCTATTTTTGTTTTTACCTTGCCATTTATTTCCATTATTTGATCTAATTCTTTTCTGCCAGTAACCCTATGATTTCTAATCAATTTAGAGCTTCTATTTTCTTTTTTTATTTTTTGTTCAATCTGCGGTCTAATTCCATGTACTAAAACTATATTAATATTAAGTGAGTGCAGTAAATTAATATCATATGCAATTGATTGGAATTGATTATCATCTACTACTTCACCACCAACGGCAATAACAAAAGTTTTTTTATTGAATTGATTGATAAATTTAGCAGATAATCTAAAATTTTTAATAAATGGATTTATGGAGTCTTGATTGTTACTAGATGAAGAGTCTGAAAAAAAGGCTTGAGGGGAGGTGTTTAGTTCATCAGCCAATCTCTGAAGTAACTTTGCATTAATGTTTAGCTCTCCCCTTTCTATTCTTGATAAGCTGCTAGCAGCTAGACCTAGCTTATTGGCTAATGTTTTTAGTGTTAATTTGTGCTTTTTACGCAAATTTTTTATGTTTATTGATACATTATTTAGCATAAATTGTGATATATAATATTAATTACCAATATTTTATACTAAAAATTGCTATTTATGCAAAATCACCATATTTATATTGCAGAATAGATAAGATACTTAGGGGAGCAGTTTCTGTCCTTAGAATTCTAGGACCTAAATTGATTGCTTCAAAATTTAAGCTATTTGCTAATTGTATTTCCTTTTTGTCAAAACCACCTTCAGGTCCAATAAGTACGTATACTTTATTCGGCTCTTTTGTAGGAAAAATATTTGCGTTGCTCCTTGCACTTGGTGCGAGAATTAATCTTAAGGCTTTATCTTCAAAGCTTGTATTTTTTAAGTAGTCCATAAATTTTTGAGGTTGATGGATTTGAGGAATTTCAGTTCTGTAGCATTGTTCACACGCTGAAATTGATACTTGTTTCCAGTGAGCCAATTTTTTTATAATTCTATCTTGGCTAATTTTTATTATGCTTCTTTCACTAAAGATTGGTTGTATTTCATAAGCACCGAGCTCAGTGGCTTTTTGAATAATCCAGTCCATTTTTTCATTTGAAGATAGCGACTGTATTAAACAAATTTTAAGGGGCGACTCACGATTTTTTTTTGTACTTGTTAGAATGGTAATTTCAATTTCTTTTTTATTTATTTCAGTAACCCTGCCTTTGTAATCATAGCCGTCACCATTAAATAGAATAAGGGCATCATTTAATCTTACTCTCAATACTTTCAAAGCATGGTGCCCTGAGAAATCATCTAAAATGACAGCTTGGTTTATAGACAAAGGTTTTGAGTGGTAGAATCTATTCATAATTTAAATATCATACAGAATGGAGAATTAATTTGGTTAGCTTAAATACACCCTTGTGTGAATTTGATTGGCTCCCTCCTGATTTTAATTTATTGGGTACTGATGGTCAACGATGGAATTTAACTAAATCAAAAGGAACTAATGGGTTGTTGATTTTATTTATATGCAATCATTGCCCATATGTTCAAGTGATCCTTCCAAGGCTAGTAAATGATTTAGCGGAACTTAAATTGTTAGGAATTCATTCTATTGCAATATCAAGTAATGATGCAATCAATTACCCAGATGATTCTTACAAAAAAATGCAAAAAATTGCTGACAGTAATAACTTTAGTTTTCCTTATGTATATGATGAAACTCAAGAAGTCGCCAGAAATTATAATGCTATTTGTACCCCAGAATTTTTCGGATTTAATTCAAATCTACGGCTTCAGTACCGTGGCCGTTTTGACTCTACCGGAAGAGGTGAGGTACCTAAAGACAACAATAGAGACCTATTTGAAGCAATGAAAATTATAGCTAAGACAGGAAATGGACCAAAAGATCAATTCTCTAGTATAGGTTGTTCGATTAAGTGGAAAAGCAATTAACTTAAGTTTCAGTGAAGACTTCTTGATTGAAACGCCACTTAAGGGGATAATTCACTATCAATTTTTTATTACATTAATTTGAGTGTCGGATGCAAACTCGACGCAAGTTTTTAATACAGGGAGAAAACATGGCAACAAGACAAGATTTAGCAAACGCAATTCGCGTACTTTCTATGGATGCGGTTCAAAAAGCAAAGTCAGGACATCCGGGTGCCCCAATGGGTATGGCTGAGATTGGAGAGGTTCTTTGGAATAAATATTTAAACCATAATCCTATTAACCCTGATTGGGCTAATCGTGACCGTTTTATTTTATCCAACGGACATGGCTCCATGTTGATTTATTCATTATTACACCTCACTGGATACGACCTTCCAATGAAAGAAATTGAAAGTTTTAGACAGCTGCATTCAAAATGTGCAGGACACCCTGAGTACGGATACGCTCCTGGTGTAGAAACTACTACAGGCCCTCTAGGTCAAGGTATTAGTAACGCTGTTGGTTTTGCTATGGCAGAAAAGTTGATGGCTAATCAGTTTAATAAACCGGGTCATGACATTGTAGATCACCACACCTACGTTTTTTTAGGAGACGGTTGCCTGATGGAAGGAGTTTCTCATGAGTCCTGTGCGTTAGCGGGAACATGGGGTCTAGGAAAATTAATTGCATTTTGGGATGATAATGGTATATCAATCGACGGGCATATTGATGGATGGTATACAGATGATACTGCGAAACGTTTTGAATCTTACGGATGGCATGCTATCCGAGATGTTGATGGACATGATCCAGATGCAATTGAAAAAGCAATACAAGAAGCACAAAAAGTAACAGATAAGCCAACAATGATTTGTTGTAAGACTATTATTGGTAAAGGCTCGCCGAATAAATCTGGCACACACAACTGTCACGGAGCTGCACTCGGAGAGGATGAGGTAGAATTAGTTAGAAAGGAAATTGGTTGGGAGCATGATCCATTTGTTATACCTCAAGATGTATACGATGGATGGAATCAAAAAGATAAAGGGCAATCAAAAGAAGATGCATGGAATGTAAAGTTTGATGCTTATACTAAAGAGTTCCCAGAACTTTCTGCTGAATTTAAGAGAAGAATGACTGGAGACCTTCCAAATGATTGGAAGAAAATTTCTGAAAACCTTATTAATGATGCTAATTCCAAAGCAGAAAAAATGGCAACTAGAAAGGCGTCACAAAATGCCATTACTGCATTAGCAGATGTTCTTCCTGAATTTGTTGGGGGCTCTGCTGACTTAACTGGATCAAATTTAACAAGTTGCCCAAGTTTTGAGCATGTTAGCGGGAAAAAACCAGGTAATTATATTTCTTATGGTGTTCGTGAGTTTGGTATGTCAGCAATTATGAATGGACTGGCTTTGCATGGCGGTATATTGCCCTTTGGAGGTACCTTTCATATATTTACTGACTATATGCGTAACGGTATGAGAATGGGTGCGCTTATGAAGCAAAGAGTTATTTATGTCCTAACCCATGATTCTATTGGTCAAGGTGAAGATGGGCCTACACATCAACCAATTGAAACAACTTCTAGCTTAAGATTTATTCCTAGAATGGAAGTGTGGAGACCTTGTGATACAACAGAAGTTACAACAGCTTGGGTTGCAGCAGTTGAAAATACAGAAAATCCTACAAGTTTAGTTTTAAGTCGACAGGGTACTGGATTTACAGAAAGGACTTCTACTCAAGTTAACAACATCCGCAAGGGTGGATATGTTTTATCAGAAGCAGAAAATGAAAAGGTAGATGTCATACTAATTGCTACAGGCTCAGAGGTTGATTTGGCTATAAATTCAAAAGAAGCATTAGGGGAAATGGGAATTAATGCCCGAGTTGTTTCTATGCCTTGTACTCAAGCTTTTGATCGTCAAGAAACTAAATACAAAGATAGTGTTTTAACTCCAGGCATTAAAAGAGTTTCAATTGAAGCTGGCGTTACAGACTATTGGAAGAAATATGTTGGGCTCGATGGCGCTTGTGTCGGTATTGATACTTATGGCGAATCAGCACCTGGCGGAGATTTATTTAAACATTTCGGTTTTACTGTTGAGAATGTAGTTTCCACTGTAAAATCAATTGTTTAGAATTACTTAATAAAGCCTTATTAACTTAAAGGTAAGTCCTTTTTAAGGACTAATAAGTAATCTTAAAGTATTATAATGACTTAATTAAGGCATCTTTAAAGGTGCCTTAATTTCTTGCGAGGAAGCTTAATGACTATAAATGTTGCTATATCTGGATTTGGAAGAATTGGTAGGTTAGTTTTAAGGGCAATATATGAATCTAAAAGAACTGATATTAAGGTCGTAGCTATTAATTGTAGCCGTGGCGATATTGAGAGTCATGCACACCTTATAAAGTTTGATACTGCTCACGGTCGATTTGAAGGAAAGGTTGAGACTACAGATAATAATTTCATAATCAATGGCGATAAAATTAAATACCTCAATACTAGAAACCCCAAAGATTTAACCTGGAGAGATCAAGAAGTTGATGTTGTTTTTGAGTGTACAGGAGCTTTTAGGGGGAAGACCTCAAATTATTTTCATATAGAGCAGGGCGCTAAAAAAGTTTTGATTTCGGCACCAGGCGAAAAAGATGTTGATGCAACTATTGTTTACGGAGTGAATGACAGTATTTTAAAGGCTTCAGATGAGGTTATTTCAAATGCTTCGTGCACAACTAATGGCCTTGCCCCTTTGTTAAAAGTTATAAACGATAGTGTTGGAATAAAGTCAGGGCTAATAAATACAATTCATTCTTATACGAATGATCAGGCTTTATTAGATAATATGCATAGCGATATTCGTCGAGCGAGAGCTGCTGGCGCCTCCATGATACCTACAAAAACTGGGGCTGCCTCTTCAATCGGTTTAATTATTCCTGAATTAAAAGGTAAGCTTGATGGGGTAGCTATTAGAGTCCCAACTACAAACGTTTCTTTAGTAGACTTAACATTAACTCCTCAAAGAAAAACATCAATAGAAGAGATAAATAAGCTAATGAAAGCGGCTGCTCAAGGTCCTCTAGAAGGTATCTTGGTTTATAATGAAGAGCTCCTTGTTTCAGTTGATTTTAATCATACTGCTGCTTCATGTTTCTTCGACTCTACGTTAACTAAAGTAAGTTCTGATGGGAATTTAGTAAAAGTATTTGGTTGGTATGATAATGAATGGGGATTTAGTAATCGTATGCTAGATACTGCTGTAGCAATGATGAACGCTAAATAAAAAAAATGAATATGAATCACCTTGAAGATTTTAATCTTAAAGATAAAAGAGTTCTTATTCGGTCCGATCTAAATGTGCCAATAAAATCAGGAATTATAGGCTCAGAAAAAAAGATACAAGCATCTTTACCTAGTATCTTGTTCGCACTGAATGCAGGCGCCAAAGTTATAGTCACCTCTCATCTAGGAAGGCCAACGGAAGGCCACTTTACTGAAGAGGAATCCTTAAAGCCTATAGCTAAATACTTAACTAAACACTTAAACCAGGAAGTACGTTTAATAAAAAACTGGATTGAAAATCCGATTCAAGTTGCTTCTGGGCAATTGGTTGTTCTTGAGAATTGCCGCTTTAATATTGGAGAACAAAAAAATAATGCAGATCTAGCAAAAAAATATGCAGATCTAGCAGATATTTTTGTAATGGATGCTTTTGGAACTGCTCACAGAAAACAAGCATCTACATATGGCGTAGCTGAATACAGTGATTGCGTATGCTCAGGTCTTTTATTTGCAAGTGAACTAGAGGCATTAAATAAGGCATTGAAAGATCCACAGCTTCCTATGATAGCAATTGTAGGTGGCAGTAAAGTTTCGACTAAATTAAGTATTTTGGATGCTTTATCGGATAAGGTAGACCAACTCGTTTTAGGGGGAGGGATTGCCAATACATTCTTAAAAGCACAAGGTTTTGAAATTGGAAAATCATTGTACGAAGTTAACTTCTTGCCATCAGCAGAAAAAATTATAAAAAAATTAGAAAAACGTGGAGCTTCTCTTCCAATTATTAGTGACGTCATTTGTGGAAAATTACTAACAGAAGATGAGCCAGCAATATTGAAAGATATAACTGAAGTTACAACAGATGATATGATTTTTGATTTAGGAATAAATTCTATGCACGGCATTTCTGAAATAATAAAGTCAGCTAAAACTATACTTTGGAATGGGCCTATAGGTGTATTTGAGTTTAAGCAGTTTTCAAAGGGAACAGAATTTCTTGCAGATGCGATTGCAAAGTCTGATGCTTTTTCATTAGCGGGAGGTGGAGATACTATTGCTGCAATTGAAAAATTTAAAGTCGAAAAAAATATTTCGTATATATCAACTGCCGGAGGGGCTTTTTTAGAGTTTGTTGAGGGGAAAAAATTACCTGCAATTGAAATTTTAGAAAAAAAAGCTAAATCATGAATGGTTTAACTCACACTGAACTTGATAGTCTTTTATTTATGCATCAAGGCAAGGTTAGGGATATTTACGAGATTGATGCAGACAGAATGTTAATTGTAACTACAGATCGATTATCTGCTTTTGATGTCATTATGAATGAACCAATTCCTGAAAAAGGTGTTGTTTTAACAGCTATGGCAAATTTCTGGTTTAATAAATTTGAATCCATTATTCCAAATCACTTGACTCATGATGACCCTTTATCCTACGTAAGTAAGAAAGATTCAGTTTTTATTAAGAATCGATCTATTGTTGTAAAAAAATTAAAACCTATTCCAGTTGAGGTAATTGTAAGGGGGTATGTAGCAGGAAGTGGCTGGGACGAGTACCAAAAAAAACAAACAATTTGTGGGATTGCACTGCCGACTGGTTTAAAGCAGGCTGAAAAATTGCCGAACCCAATATTTACTCCTTCAAGCAAAGCTGATGTTGGGAGTCATGATGAAAATATTACAGTGGAGCAATGTAAGGATTTAATAGGAGAAGATCTTACAAATAAAATAAGTGAGATAAGTTTAAATTTATATAAACAAGCTTATAAATTTGCTTACAAAAAAGGTATTATTATTGCGGATACTAAGTTTGAGTTTGGTCTTAATGGGGAGGGCAAACTACATATTATAGATGAGATTTTAACTCCAGATTCTTCTAGGTTTTGGTTAAAGGATACATATCAGTTAGGTATGTCTCCTTTAAGTTATGACAAACAATTTATTAGAGATTGGTTGTCTAACTCTGACTGGGATAAAGATTCGCCGCCACCAATTTTACCAAAAGACATTATTGAAAAAACAAGTGAAAAGTATCAAGAGGTACTATTCAAGTTGACTGGAATTTCCCTAAAAACTGGTGATTAAGTTCTTATCAAACTTTTTCACTGATTAAGTATAAAAATAAACTACTAGCCTTATATATGAAAAAACCTGCTAGAAAGCAGGTTTTTAAGTTATCAGTTAATTACAAAATTGGAACAATAAGAAGCGCAACAATATTAATAATTTTGATAAGTGGATTAATTGCAGGCCCTGCAGTATCTTTATAAGGGTCACCTACAGTATCACCAGTCACTGAGGCTTTATGTGCTTCAGATCCTTTACCACCATGATTTCCGTCTTCGATATGTTTTTTGGCGTTATCCCAAGCACCACCACCGGTACACATTGAGATTGCAACAAATAACCCAGTAACAATTGTTCCCATTAATAAGCCACCTAGTGCCTGAGGGCCTAAGAACACACCAACTAAAACAGGAGCAGCTACCGGTAGAATTGAAGGTAATACCATTTCTTTAATCGCTGAAGCTGTCAATAAATCAACTGCCTTAGCATAATCAGGCTTTCCTTTGCCAGTCATAATACCTTTTATTGTTTTGAACTGACGCCTTACTTCTTCAACAACTGAGGCTGCAGCACGTCCAACCGCTTCCATTGCCATCGCAGCGAATAAGAATGGTATTAACCCTCCAATAAAGAGACCAATAATGACCATCGGTTGACTCAAGTCAAAGCTTATAGAGTGACCATATTCAGTTAATTTATGGGTGTAATCAGCAAATAAGACTAATGCTGCTAATCCAGCTGAACCAATTGCATAGCCCTTTGTTACAGCCTTAGTTGTATTACCAACTGCATCTAGGGGATCTGTAATATTACGAACCTTTTGTGGTAAACCAGCCATTTCTGCAATACCACCGGCATTGTCGGTGATTGGTCCATAAGCATCAAGCGCAACAATAATACCAGCCATGCTTAGCATGGATGTAGCCGCAATTGCTATACCGTAGAGGCCAGCTAAATCATACGAAAAGTAGATTGCAGCACAAACTGATAGAACAGGTAATGCTGTTGATTTCATTGATATACCAATGCCTGCAATTATGTTGGTTGCATGGCCTGTCTCAGACGCTTTAGCAATATGTTGAACTGGTTTATATTGTGTCCCAGTGTAATACTCTGTAATCAAAACTAAAAGAGCTGTAAGCACAAGTCCTACTGCAGCTGAACCAAATAAATTTATTGCAGAAATTGTACTACCATCTGTGTAAGTAATTCCCTCTGGGAACATATCAATACTTACATAATAAAATGCAGCTGCTGAGAGAATTCCTGCTATTGCAAGACCTCTATAGAGCGCAGGCATAACATTTGTCATTTTAGAGTTAGCTTTAACAAAGAAACATCCAATAATTGACGCTACAATTGAAACAGCACCAAGCATTAGTGGATAAAGTATCCCTGTTCTAGAGTCTGCAACTATAAGAGCACCTAATACCATTGTTGCAATTATAGTAACCGCATAAGTTTCGAAAAGATCTGCTGCCATACCAGCGCAGTCGCCAACATTATCGCCAACATTATCAGCAATCACTGCAGGATTTCTTGGATCGTCTTCAGGAATACCTGCTTCAACTTTACCTACTAGGTCAGCTCCTACGTCAGCACCTTTTGTAAAAATTCCACCACCCAGTCTCGCAAAAATCGAAATAAGTGAAGAACCAAATGCTAGGCCAATAAGAGGGTTTAGAGCCTTAGTAGTTGTTAAGGACTCACCACCAAGAAAAGAATAAAAACCAGCAACCCCTAAAAGACCTAAACCTACCACAAGCATACCTGTAATAGCTCCACCTTTAAAAGCAACATCAAATGCTTGGGGCAACCCTTTTGTTGCTGCTTGAGCAGTTCTTACATTTGCACGAACTGAAACATTCATACCAATAAAACCACATAAGCCAGATAATAAGGCTCCGATTACAAACCCAATAGCAGTATTGCAGTCAATAAAATAGTAAATAAGGATAGCAAAGATAACCCCAACCAAACCGATTGTTTTATATTGTCTTGCTAGGTAAGCTGATGCACCGTTTTGAATTGCCCCAGCGATTTCTTTCATTTTAGCGTTACCAGCTGGTAAGCTTACGATCCACTTTGACATTATTGCGGCATAGAGTACGGCAAGAATTGCTGCTCCAATAGCTATATTGATTATTGATATATTAATTGCTGACATTACATTTCTCCAAATAATTATGATTTTTTTTTAGTCTTTTTTTAGTCTTAAAAAGGTCTTAAAAAAATTAATGCGTAATTATCACACCTTTTAATCCATATCACAATCCAATAAGTCTAATAATAATATTATTAATGTAATTGATTCGCTATAAATTATATTTAATTTAACAGCATAGAAATACCAATGACAGCTAATAACAAAGAAAACAGTTTATTTATAAGTTGCTCGGGTATTTTTAAAAGAAAATCTGCTGAAAGTTTTACAAAGATCAAGCTGGGTATGGTGAGAAAAAATATAGCAGGTAAATAGATAAATCCTAATGTTGGCTCAATATTTGTGACTAGGTCTGAGGGACTTGTAAAAATAGTTATAGATGCACCTAATCCAATAAAGAAGCCTAAAGCACTTGATGTTCCTATAGCTATTTTTGAGGGTATATGTTTTTTAATTAAGTAGGGAAAAAATAAAGTAGCGCCCCCAATTCCAATTAACCCTGAAATTATGGAAAAACAAAAACCGATAAAATTGGTGGTTAATTTTGATGGAAAAATAGACGTATTTATATTGGGCTCATGGTTATAAATTTTATAAGCTATGAAAAAAGTATAAATAATAAATAGGTTCTTAAGAAGGGTACCGGGAATGAATTTAATTATACTGCCAACTAATAATGAGCCTAAAATTAATCCAATTATAAATATCTTAATAATTTTATAGTTAATGTTTTTATTTTTATTATGAGCGAAGATTGCCATAGCACCAGTTATAACCATAGATGCCAAAGAGGTAGTTATTCCAATAAGGATTGCTTCGTTTGGAGGAGCATTAGAAAAATAAATAAGTGAGTATGAGACTACCGGAACAATTACTAGACCTCCCCCAAGACCAAATAGGCCGGAAGCTATTCCTATAAAAATTCCAGAAAAAATAAATACTATAATTTCAATCATACTCAGTTTTAAATAAATCTTTTGCAATTTTTTTTAGAGGAGAATCACTCATTTTTCTGGAAAGAGAAATGAGTTTTTTGTTGACTGAGGCTGGAATTTTTAAAACAGCCTTCTTTCTTTGATGCTTTGGTATAGCAACTTTAACTTTTATTTTTTTTATATGGCTTTCATTAACTAATTGCTTTAATAGGTCAGCCTCATACATCTTAAGTACATGTGCCGTTGTGTTGTTATTTACTTCAAGGATTAACTGATTTTGTAATAGATTCTTAACTATAATTTTTTTACTTATAGTGGCGGGCAGATGAGATGAGACTAATTTTTGCAGACCATCAACATTTTTTTTTCTTTCATTAAGTTCAGAAAAAAATTTATTCTGTAATAACTTTTTTATGTGTTCCATACTATAATGCTACATTATTTTATAAAAACTAAAGCTTATTTAAATGAAAATAATTTTTATCGGTAAAAATTCTTCAAAGCCAAAAAGTATAAGCCTTGGTTTTTTCATACTTTTCTTAGTTATTTTAATAACTCTTAACTTTCTCTTAATAGGAAAGTATGTAAGCATTGAAAAATATGATAATGATACTGAGGCACAATATATTCAGCTTGGTTTAACTCAAAAGAACCTACCAGATAATATTGATTTGTTTGTAAGTCAGATTGGAGAACTAAATACAAGGATACTTCAAATTGATGCTCAGACTGAACGACTTCAAGATGCAATGAAAAAGCAAATTATTGGTAAAGAGAAGTTACCAAAACTTTTAAAAAAGAAAGGTAAGGGTAGTTTGGGGGGGCCATTCATCCTGGATAATGATGATATTCAAAGTTCCTATAAGCATCTTGAGAAACTATTTATTGAAATTAAAGAGAGAGAAATTATGTATAATAAAATGGAAGCTATGTTGCTAAGGCAATCTGTTTTAAAGGAGACACTCCCTTCAATTTACCCAGTTAACGTTCCATACAGATCTTCTAGTTACGGTTGGAGACAAGATCCATTCCGAGGAGTTAGAGCTTTTCATTCTGGCCTGGATTTCAGCGCAGCTCATGGCGAGCCAATTATTGCTACTGCAGGTGGGATTGTAGTTGAAGCTTCTCAGGGAAGAAATTATGGGAAATTCATAGCTATAAAGCATGGGGATGGGTTAGAAACAAGGTATGCTCACGCATCAAAATTATTTGTTAAAAAAGGTGATTTAGTTAATAAAAAAGATATTATCGCTCTTGTAGGAAATACAGGGCGCTCAACTGGACCACATTTACATTATGAAATTCGTTTAAAGGGCAGACCTCTTGATCCGACCAATTACATTAGGAAGTAAATAAGAAGCCAATATGTTAAAAAAAATATTTAATAGTATATTTGGAACTAGAAACGACCGTTTACTTAAAGAGTATTCGAGTAAGGTTTCTTTTATAAACGCACTTGAGCCCGAAATTAAAAAGCTGAAAGATAGTGATTTTAAGAAAAAAACAAATGAATTTAAAAATAAAATTAAAGACGGTGTAAAACTTGATGATTTGATTGTTGAAGTTTTTGCGCATGTGCGAGAAGCAAGTGTAAGGTCGTTGGGGATGCGTCATTTTGATGTTCAGTTAATGGGTGGAATGGCTCTTAATGATGGAAAAATATCAGAAATGAGGACGGGTGAAGGGAAAACACTTGTCGCAACACTCTCTGTTTATTTAAATGCACTAACTGGAAAAGGGGTTCATGTTGTAACGGTAAATGATTACCTTGCTAGACGCGATGCTGAATGGATGGGGAAGCTTTATGAATTTTTGGGCCTGACTGTTGGTATAAATCTTTCAGGCATACCTTTTGAAGAAAAAAAAATAGCTTACCAAGCAGATATCACATACGGAACTAATAATGAATTTGGTTTTGATTATCTTAGAGATAATATGGTTTATTCTGCAGACCAACGCGTTCAGAGAGATTTAAATTATGCTGTTGTTGATGAAGTTGATTCAATATTAATTGATGAAGCTAGAACTCCTTTGATAATTTCTGGACAGGCTGAAGATAATATTGATTTGTATCAAAAAATTAATAAAATTATACCCTCGCTTACCAGACAAGAAAAAGAAGATACCGAAGGTGACTTCTGGATAGATGAAAAAGGAAACCAGGTTATTTTGTCTGAGAAAGGGCATGAAAATGCTGAAAAAATCCTTATTAAGTCGGGTATCTTAGACAAAAATTCAAATCTTTATGATGCGGAGAACATTAGTTTGTTACACCACATCAATTCTTCACTAAGAGCACACTATTTATTTATTAAAGATAAAGATTATGTTGTCAAAGATAATACTGTCACTATTGTCGATGAATTTACAGGAAGAATGATGGCTGGAAGAAGGTGGGGCGATGGACTTCATCAAGCTGTTGAAGCAAAAGAGCAAGTTACAATACAAAAAGAAAATCAAACTTTAGCTGGTATCACTTTTCAAAATTATTTTAGAATGTTCACAAAGCTTTCAGGTATGACTGGAACTGCAGATACCGAGGCGTTTGAATTCAATTCAATTTATGGGCTTGAGACCATCATTATTCCGCCTCATCGCCCTACAATCCGAATTGATAAAATGGATAAGATTTATCGTACTTCTAATGAAAGATATAAAGCAGTTGCTGATGATATTAGAGATTGCTGTAAAAGAGGTCAGCCTGTTCTAGTTGGCACTACCTCTATTGAAAACTCTGAGCTAGTTTCAAAGCTTCTCAATAAGGAAAAGCTCCACCATCAGGTTTTAAATGCAAAGCAGCATGAAAAAGAAGCGCATATTATTACTCAAGCAGGTCAACCAGGAATGGTAACCATTGCTACAAATATGGCAGGGCGCGGAACAGATATTGTATTAGGAGGAAATATACAGCCTGAAATAAATGCTATCAAAGCTAGCTTAAAAATTAGTAATGACCAAAAAAAGAAAAAGATTGATCAACTTCAGCTTAAATGGAAAGATAGTCATCAAAAAGTATTAGACGCTGGCGGTCTCCATATTATTGGAACAGAGCGACATGAGTCACGGAGAATAGATAATCAGTTAAGGGGTAGATCTGGGAGACAAGGTGACCCAGGATCTAGCGCATTTTATTTATCGTTAGAAGATTCATTGCTGAGAATTTTTGCTTCAGAGCGAGTAGCATCGATCATGGAGAAATTAAGTTTACCCGAAGGGGAGGCAATTGAGCATAAGTGGGTTAATAGGTCTATCGAGGGCGCTCAAAGAAAGGTAGAAGCTAGAAATTTTGATACAAGGAAGCAGCTCTTAGAGTTTGATGATGTCCCTAGTAATCAACGAAAAGTTATTTATGAGCAGCGCAACGATATTCTTGATAGTCCAGATGTAAAAGAGACAGTCAATCGAATTAGGGAAGACGTGATTCTTGAAACCGTTTATAGCTTTATGCCACCCGATAGTGTTGAAGAACAATGGGATGTTATAGCTTTAGAGAAAAAATTGCTTGCAGACTATGCCATAAAAATTAGCGTAAAAAGCTGGTTGAAAAAAGAACCAGATATTGCAATAGAAGGGATAGCAAATAGAGTTAAGGAAATGGCCAACCAGAGCTACCTTACTAAAGAAAAGTTAGCTGGATCTGAAGCACTTCATCACTTTGAAAGATCTGTAATGCTTCAAATCATTGATCATCATTGGAGGTCTCATTTATCTTCATTAGACCAATTAAGGCAAGGAATAGGCTTAAGGGCTTATGGCCAAAAAGACCCTAAGCAAGAATTTAAAAAAGAGGCGTTTGGGTTGTTTGAAAAGCTACTTGATACTATTAAGTATGAAACGACGAGAGTACTTATGTTGGTTCAGATAAAAGATGAAAGCGAGGCATCAAGTATAGATGAGAAAAATAATCAAAGAATTATGAATGCTGAGGTTCAAGAAAAAAGTTCAGAGAAGACTCAAATTAAAAAAGTAGGACGAAATGAACTATGCCCATGTGGCAGTCAAAAAAAATACAAACATTGTCATGGTGCCATTAAGTAATGAGTAATCAAATAAATATATCATCTCCATGTATCGGCGTTTGTCAGTATAACGAAGAGGAATTTTGTAGGGGGTGTTTTAGAACATTCTCTGAGATAACGGAATGGGCTAACATGAGCGAAGATGAGCGATTAAGCATTATGAAAGCTCTTGATGAAAGAGCTCAAAGTATTTTTTAGAGTCCAGCAGTCTTGCCCTTGTATTCACAAAGCTTTTTAATTACACAGTTAAAGCAGTCTGGGTTTGATGCTTTGCATATGTATCTTCCATGTAGTATTAATAAATGATGAGCATCAATTAAGTACTTTTTAGGAATCAACTTTGTTAGTTTTTTTTCTACAGCTAGGGGTGTCTTTCCTGTACCAATTTTTAACCTGTTTGCTAATCTAAAAATATGTGTATCAACTGCAATTACTGGTCTCATAAAAATAGTATTTAATATTACATTCGCAGTTTTTCTTCCTACACCAGGGAAGCTTTCTAGAATAACTCTTGAGTTTGGAACTTCTCCATTATATTTCTCATCTAGTATTCTACTAGTAGCATTAATATTTTTTGCTTTATTTTTGTATAGACCGATGCTATTTATGAGTACTTCGATTTGCGAAACTGGGAGCTTACTTAATTTTTTTGCAGTATCTGCTTGTATGAAGAGTTTCTTTGTAACTTTATTAACAGCAATATCTGTGGTTTGGGCTGATAAAATTACAGCAATAAGTAATTCAAAAGTTGTTTGGTAGTTTAGCTCGGTAGTGGGGTTTGGAGTGTGCTTGCTAAGCAGTGAAAAAATAGTATTTCTTTTTTCAGTATTCATTTAATTTTCTCGAATCAAGAAATAAAGTTAAAGTTATTATAGTTCTTTTAATCGCACAATAGAGTCAGTTACTGACTATTTTTCCACAAAAGCATGCTCAATAACATAATCTCCTGGCTCACCAATTCGAGGAGAAACTTTAAAGTCCAATGAATCCAAAAGTAATTGGGTGTCTTTAAGCATTTCTGGGCCACCACATATCATTGCTCTATCGTACTTTGGATTTATAGGAGGTAAGTTAATGTCAGTAAACAATTTTCCCGAGCTCATTAAATCAGTCAACCTACCTTCATTTTTATAAGGCTCCCGTGTAACGGTAGGATAATAAATTAACTTCTTTTTAATTTCCTCGCCAAAAAATTCATTATTTGGCAATTCATTTTCAATAAAATCAGCATAAGCTAAATCATTTATTTTTCTTACCCCATGAATTAGGATTATTTTTTCAAAGCGATCGTAAACCTCAATATCTTGGATTAAACTCATATATGGAGCAAGACCGGTTCCAGTTGAAAGTAAATAAAGGTTTTTCCCGGGTTTAAGATCATGGATAATTAGAGTTCCAGTAGGCTTTCTGCTAACTAAAATATCATCTCCTACTTTAATGTGTTGTAATCTTGAAGTTAATGGACCATCCTGAACTTTAATACTTAAAAACTCTAGGTGCTCATCATAATTTGGACTGGCGACACTATAGGCTCTTGCAAGTGGTCTTCCGTCAACCTCTAAGCCTATCATTACAAATTGACCATTTTCAAAACGTAATCCATCCTGACGTGTTGTTTTGAAGCTAAATAAAGTATCGTTCCAATGATGGACACTTAATATCTTTTCTGTTGAATATTTACTATTACTACTCATTTTTTTTCTCTTTCTTTATGTTATTGATTTGATATTAGTTTAGTAAGCTCTGGAACCACTTCAAATAGATCGGCAACTAACCCATAGTCTGCAAACTGAAAAATAATTGCATCTGGGTCGTTGTTAATAGCTACAACTATTCTACTGTCTTTCATGCCATAAATATGTTGATTTGCGCCTGAAATCCCTATTGCAATATATAGTTCTGGTGCAACTACAACACCAGTTTGACCAACCTGAATCTCATTAGGCGCATAACCAGAGTCAACAGCAGCTCTCGTTGCCCCAAGTGCTGCACCTATTTTATCAACTAACGGGGATAAAATACTATTAAAGTTCTCCTCGCTACCTAAGGATCTTCCGCCAGAAACAACGACTTTAGCATCAACTAAAGCAGGTCTATCTGACTTATTAATTTTTTCTGTTTTCCAATAAGATAGGTTAAGAGGAGGTGGTGCTTCATTTATTATAATTTCTGCATTACCACCTTCAGTTTCAGTAGCTTGGAAGTTACTGATATGAATTGTAAGTATTTGAATTAAATCAAGGCTTTCTATAGTTGCATAGACATTCCCAGCATATGTTGATCGGGTATAAGTATTTTTATTTTCAATTTTTAGAACATCAGAAATCATGCCAACATCCATTATTGCAGCTACTCTCGGAAGGAAATTTCGGCTGAACCATGTATGAGCCGCTAGAATAACATGATATTTCTTTCCAATATTTGAAACAATATTAGCGGCATCTTCTGCGAGTAAATGTTCTAAATGCGAAGCATCTACTCGTATAATATTATTTAAACATTTAATATTTGAAGCTGTTTTTGCAACTTTTTCTGTGTTTTTACCCATAACTAACAGATCAATTTCCCCTTTCCAGGATTGAGCTGCAGTTATTGTTTTATAAATTGAATCATTTAATTCAATTTCGTTGTGTTCAGCTAGCACTAAAATTTTTAAATTAGTAGTTATAGTTTTATTCCTTCTTTATCATTAAGTTTCTTTAATAAATCACTAATACTATTTACCTTAATACCTTCCTTGCGTGCAGGTGGTAATGATACCTTTAGCAATTTTAACCGCGGTGATGAATCGACAGAAAAATCTGTTGCCTTTATTGTTTCTATAGTTTTTTTTCTTGCCATCATAAGATTTGGTAGTTTTACAAAGCGAGGTTCATTTAATCTCAGGTCTGCTGTTAAAACAGCAGGTAGATTCATCTCCAGTATATTAGTGCCCCCATCAATTTCTCTTGTAACAGAGATTTTATTTTTGGCTATATCAACTTTTGAAACAAAAGTCCCTTGTGGATAACCTAACAAACCCGCTAACATTTGTCCGGTTTGACCGGCATCACTGTCAAGGGCCAGCTTACCCAATAAAATTAAGTCCGGTTTTTCACGTTCAACTGCAGCTTTTAGTAATTTTGCAACACCAAGTGGCTGAAGGGACTCTAGAGTTTCTATTAATATGGCACGATCTGCTCCCATAGCAAGACCATGTCTAAGTACATCTTGGTTTTTTGGTCCCCCAAGAGAAATAACAACCACTTCAGAGGCGATATTTTTTTCTTTAAGCCGCAAAGCCTCCTCTAAAGCATTCTCATCAAATGGATTAATGCCCATCTTAATGCCTTCTATATCTACATCGGAGCCATCACTTTTGGGTCTTACTTTTATGTTGTAATCTTGAACTCTTTTGATTGCAACCAATATTTTCATTATGACTTTCCTGTTTAATTTGAAAAGATTATACAGTGTGGATTTATATTTAATATTGATTATTTCAATGATATATCTGTAAAATAGATATGATATTAATAAAATTCATATTATGAAATATACATTAAGGCAACTGGAAATATTTGTGGCTGTAAGTAGAGCTGAAAGTGTCTCACGTGCAGCAGAGTTTTTATGTCTATCACAATCTGCGACTAGTACTTCTCTTGGAGAGTTTGAAAGACAATTTGGTGTGCAACTTTTTGATAGGATAGGTAAGTCATTAAGCATAAATAAAGCAGGAAAAAATTTGTTACCAAATGCAGTAGAATTATTAGATCGCGCAAAAGAAATTGAATCTAAGCTATTAGGACTTGCAGGTTGTGGCGAAATGCATATTGGGGCTACATTGACAATTGGTAATTATCTTGCCAACCTTCTCGTTGCTAATTATCTTAAAGAATATCCCGAAAGTAATATAAGCCTTCAAGTTCATAATACGAAGACAATTGTTCAGCAGGTAGCTAATCATGAACTTGATCTTGGAATGATTGAAGGAGATTGTAATCACTCAGACTTACATGTTGAACCATGGGTTGCAGATGAACTTGCTATTTTTTGTGCCCCTAAACACCCACTTGCAAAGAAAAAAATTGTTCATTTAGATGAATTATTAAAAGAAGCATGGATACTTCGCGAAAAGGGATCAGGTACTAGGGAGACTTTTGATAGAGCTTTTAAAGATAAAAATCTAAATATTAGATTAGAATTAGAGCATACTGAAGCTATAAAGCGAGCAGTAGAATCTGGTTTGGGCATTGGCTGTATTTCCCGTCTTGCTCTTAAGGACGCATTTAGACGTGGCAGTTTGGTACCATTAGATGTTCCTAGTATAAAATTAAATCGATTTTTTTATTTCTTATGGCCGAAAAAAAAATACCAAACTTCTGGTATGAAACAATTTCTTGCACTTTGTAAGAAAATGACAAAAGGGCTCGAACGAAGTGACCAAGTTAATTTACCATTAATACCTTGATGAAAATGAATAAACAACGCGAGATAATGAATTACGATATTTTAATTGTTGGCGGCGGTCCGGCAGGACTCTCTGCGGCAATTAAAGCAAAACAATTAGCTAATAAATCAGGCAAAGAAATAAGTGTTTGTTTGATTGAGAAAGGTGCTGAAGTTGGTTCTCATATCTTATCAGGAGCAGTTATTGACCCAATTGCCTTAAATGAATTAATTCCAAATTGGAAAGAGAAGAATGCGCCCCTAAAAACAAAAGTAACTGAAGATGTATTTAGTTTATTGAGTAAAGAAAAAAGCTGGAACATACCTCATTGGCTAGTCCCGCCGCTAATGAGTAACAAAGAAAATTATATTGTTAGTTTAGGTGATTTATGTAATTGGCTCGGTGCACAAGCTGAGGACTTAGGCGTAGAAATATATTCAGGGTTTACAGGACAAGAAGCTTTATTTAACGATAAAGAAGAACTTATCGGTATAGCAACTGGAGATATGGGAAGGGACTCAGATTTCAAAGAGACAGTAAATTTTGCAGAAGGTATTGAGATTCACGCTCAGTTTACTTTGATTGCAGAGGGAGCAAGAGGCTCACTTACTAAAATCATTGAAAAGAAACTTAAGTTAAGAGGGAAAGATTGTCCTCAAAAATATGGGTTAGGTTTTAAGGAGGTATGGAGAATTCCAGAAAATCAACATAAAAGAGGATTGGTTCAACACAGTTTGGGTTGGCCCCTTGACTCTGATGTTGGGGGTGGTTCGTTTATGTACCACTATGGAGAGGGGCTGGTTTCTATTGGCTTTGTTGTTCACTTAGACTATAAAAACCCATACCTTTCTCCTTTTGATGAATTTCAGTTATTTAAAACTCACCCAAAAATTAAAGAAGTCTTAAAGGGTGGAGAGCGAATGAGCTATGGGGCAAGAGCAATAAGTGAGGGCGGTATTCAATCATGGTCAGAATTGGCGTTTCCTGGAGGCGCATTTATTGGTTGCAGTGCAGGTATGGTTAATGTTCCGAGAATAAAAGGCACACACAATGCAATGAAGACCGGAATGCTTGCAGCTGAATCTGCTTTTAAATCAATTGTTGACCCACAAATTAGTACAAATAAAATTTTAAACTCATACCCAGAAGCAATAAAATCATCTTGGGTGTGGAGCGATTTAAACTCTGTAAGAAACGTTAAGCCTTTATTATCAAAATATGGGACATGGATGGGAATGTTGTTTGGCGGCACTGAAATGTGGCTAGCCTCATTTAACATTTTCCTCCCCTGGACTTTAAAGCATAATCTTGCAGATCATGAAACATTGAAAAAAGCTGTTGATAGTAAGGTAATTAAATATCAGAAACCAGACGGTATCTATAGTTTTGATAAATTAAGCTCTATAGGCTTAAGTAGTATTAGTCACGATGCAAATCAACCGTGTCATTTAGAGTTAAAAAACATATCCATCCCAATAACTTTTAACCTTAAAGAGTTTGATTCTCCAGAACAACGTTATTGCCCAGCAGGTGTGTATGAAGTTATTAGAATTGAAAATGACGAGCATAAATTACAAATAAACTCCCAAAATTGTATTCATTGTAAAACTTGTGACATAAAAGACCCTACCCAAAATATTAATTGGGTGCCACCTGAGGGAGGGAGTGGGCCAATATATTCAAAAATGTAGTAATAAAATTGTGTATATAACAAACAAATTCAATGTTCTTTCTAGTAGAATGTAAAATAAAATAAAATCTCAAGGAAAACTATGTTTCAAGGCAGTATGGTTGCAGTTGTTACTCCAATGAATATTGATGGTTCTCTTGATATAGCGAGCTTTAAAGATTTATTAGATTTTCATATTCAAAACCATACCGATGGTATTGTTGTTGTTGGAACAAGTGGCGAAGCACCGACTGTAGACTTTGATGAACATACATTCTTGATTAAAGAAGCAATTAATTTTATTCAAGGAAGAGTCCCTGTAATTGCTGGGACCGGAGCAAACTCTACGAAAGAAGCAATTTTTTTAACAAAGCAAGCAAAAGAACTTGGAGCAGATGCTTGTTTATTGGTCACTCCATACTACAACAAACCAAATCAATCTGGATTATTTGAGCATTATAAAGCTATAAATGATGCCGTTAAAATTCCTCAAATTTTATATAATGTCCCCTTTAGAACTGCGGTAGATATAGGAAATGATACTATTGTTAAGTTAAGTTTCTTAGAAAATATCGTAGGAATTAAAGACGCAACAGGCGATCTTAGTCGTATAGATTACCTAGTTGATCGGGTTGAAAAAGATTTTATTTTTATTAGTGGTGATGACCTGTCATTTGTTGAATATATAAAAAAGGGTGGAGCAGGAGTAATTTCTGTTACTGCAAATGTAAGACCAGAACTAATGCATCAAATCTGTAAAGATGCAATAAATAAAAATTTACAACAAGCCGAGTCATTGAATAAAAAATTAGAAAAACTACATCAAGCTATGTTTATTGAATCCAACCCAATTCCAGTGAAGTGGCTTTTAAGCTATCTTGGAAAGGTTAAGCCTTCAATCAGGCTTCCATTGGTCGAGTTAAACACCGATTACCATCAAACCCTAATTAATGCTTACAAAGCTTCAGAATGAAAAATATACTTTTCATAATTTTTTCAATTTTAGCCTTAGCTGCTTGCTCATTTGAACCTATTGTAGATAAATTTGAAGATGTTTACTCTGAAGTAACTGCTCCAGATTATGTGAACTCATCAAAATCAGAAAAACTTGAGGTTCCACCTGATTTATCTGAGTTTGAAGCTTCAAGCTCTTATGGTGTTCCAGGCGATGCTACATCTTATAAAGATTTCAATGGTACCAAAATACTAAAACCAAAATTAATTAAGGTAATTGATGACCCTCAAGGTATTCATTTGGTTAAGTCAGGAAATCTAAGGTGGTTAATCATAAAAAAAGACCCCGATACGATCTGGCCATTCCTTGAAACATTTTGGGAAAATATGGGCTTCACGATCAAAAAAGTTAATAAAAGAATGGGAGTAATGGAAACAGAATGGATAAGAGCTGATGATGTTACGGGTGACAATTCTATGGGGATGGGTCAGAGGCTTGATAAGTGGTTGGATGATATTGGTGGAAAAGAAGATAAGAGGAAGTTTAGAACTCGTATTGAAAGAGGAAGTCAGGTTGGAACAACTGAAATTTATTTATCACATCGAAGACAAGGTACCGAGGGAGCTCGCCTTGAGGAAAGACAGAGAATTATAGATGCGCAAGTCTCGCAATACACCACCAATGTCTATGCAATTGAAGAATATAAGGGAGGTAATGAAAAAGATAGCGGAGATGGCATACCTTTTAATGCAAAGACTGAAATTCAAGATTTTGAGATTAACTCGGAAGTTTTAAGAAGGCTAATGGTTTATTTGGGCGTTGCTAACCTAGATGCAGAACAGAAGTTTAAAAACCCTAAGATTATTCAAAAAGCAGAATTAGTTGAAGAATCCGATTCTGTATTTGTGAAACTTGATGACCGATTCGATAGGTCATGGAGAAGACTCTCAATTGCTTTAGATTTAATAGGCTTCGTAACTGAAGATAAAAATAGAAGTGAAGGTGTGTTCTATGTAAAGTATAAAGATCTAGATTTTAATGCTAACTCAGACAAAGATGTGGAAGCTAATGGCATATTGGACACTTTGGTCTTTTGGGATAATGATGATTCTGATGATTCTGATGATTTAGTCACATCTACACCATACGGAGATATTAGAAGTAAAAGCAATAAAAAAAATAAAAAACAAAAGCAAGAGGATGAAAATCCCGTTGTCAATGAACCCGGAGATGCGTTAGGAATCTTTGATGATAGCGGTGCTGGGGCAACGCCTATCTGGAATTTTGATCTTTGGGGGTCTGATGAAGAAGAAGGCCTCGAGTCAGGTGAAAAAAGATATCGAATTAAGTTAATTGGAAGTGAAGAGGGATCTAAGGTTTACGTTGAGTCAGCTGATGGAGTTGTTAATAACAGTCGTGCTGCAAATGCTATAGTTAATATACTCTTTGAACACCTTCGATAACAATAAAATTTTTTTTAGAAAATTATAAATATAAATACCTCACAAAATATAAGATAAAAACCTAATATGTATTCGATTATCCGATCATTATTATTTAAACTTGACCCTGAGTTAGCTCACCATCTGGCAATGAAGACCTTCAAGCTTCTCCATGGGTTTGGTTTGTTATACTTTCTTAAGGAGCCAAAGACCTCGCCTAGGTTGGTTATGGGGTTAAAGTTTAAAAATCTTGTAGGTCTAGCTGCTGGGTTAGATAAAAATGCGGAATATATTGATTGTTTGTCTAAGCTTGGCTTTGGTTTTATTGAGGTTGGAACCGTTACTCCTAACCCCCAACCAGGAAATGAAAAGCCAAGATCTTTTAGGTTAACAGAAGAAGAGGGGATTATTAATCGCTTTGGATTTAATAATGTAGGAATACATCAGGTAATTAATAATATAAAGAAATCAAGTTACAGGGGTATCTTAGGAATAAATATCGGTAAAAATTTCAACACTAAGATCGAAAATGCAGTACAAGACTATTTAATTTGTTTTCGGGAATCATATGCCTATGCAAGCTATATTACAATTAATATATCTTCACCAAACACAAAAGGTTTAAGGGACTTACAACAAGGTAAGTATTTAGAAAATCTGCTTAATAAGCTAAAAATTGAGCAATCAAAGCTTAAGAAGCTGCATGGTAAATACGTACCTGTTGCAATTAAAATATCTCCAGACAATAGTCAAAAAGAATTAAGCGTTATATGTAATTTATTATTAAAATATAAATTAGATGCAGTTATTGCAACTAATACCTCAGTCTCAAGAAAAGAAGTTATTAATTCAGTTTATGTGAAGGAGGAGGGAGGGCTTTCTGGAAAACCTCTACAAAAAAAATCTCTATCGACAATAAAGTTTCTTCATAAGAAGCTAAATGGAAAGATACCTATTATAGGTGTTGGGGGAATCATGTCAGCTGATGATGCAAAACAAAAAATTAAATACGGTTCTGAATTGATACAAATTTATTCTGGTCTAATTTTCAAAGGCCATCGATTAGTTCATGAAATATGTCGAGCAACCAACTAGCAGTTCATTAAGGCCTTTTTTATATTCATATAGAAGGTGCCCTTATGCAATGAGAGCCCGAATGGCCCTTTCTGTTTCAAATATTTTATTTGATATTTATGAAATATCTTTTAAAGATAAGCCAAGTGAAATGTTAAAAGTGAGCCCAAAAGGTACTGTTCCTGTTTTAATTTTTAAAAATTTAATATTAGATGAAAGTACAGAGATTATGGAGTGGGCTAGAGCACAAAATTCCTTTGATAATTTCCTACAAATTGACGATGAGGAGCTGGAAGGGGTTAAGGAAATAATAAGGATAAATGATGGAAGATTTAAAGATAAGTTAGATTGCTATAAATATTACTCCGGAAATTCTGATACTCAAAAAAAAAGTAATTTTAATGACTGTTTATTTTTTATTGAAATACTTGAACGGAGACTTAAGAAGAAAAATTTTTTATTTTCAGATAAACCAGGTTATGCTGATATTGCTATCTTCCCATTTGTAAGGCAGTTCGCTAACGTAGATTTATGTTTGTTTGAGGATACTCGTTATTCAAATGTAATAAAATGGCTTAATACTTTAGTTAATTGCAATTTATTCAAAAATATTATGATAAAACCTAATTTTTAAACAGATATTTTTTCTTTTTTAATTATTTTAAGAGATATTTTTTCATCATCATCTATACTAATTTCAACCTCGCCACCATTTTTTAATTTACCAAATAATAATTCGTCAGCTAGAGCTCTCCTTATTGTATCTTGAATTAATCTAGCCATAGGTCGTGCACCCATTTGCGGATCAAATCCCTCTTTGGCTAAAAACAATTTCAATTTAGGGGTGAATGTAGCGTCAACCTTTTTATCATGTAATTGAGTTTCTAATTGAATTAGGAATTTATCGACAACTTTAAGTATTATGTCGTTATTAAGTGCTGCAAACGAAACTGTAGAATCTAATCTGTTTCTAAACTCAGGAGAAAATATTCTTTTGATTTCTTGTTGCTCATCACCTGAATTTTTGCTTTGGGTGAAACCAAAATTTGCTTTTGATAAGACCTCGGCACCTGCATTTGTTGTCATTATCAATGTTACGTTTCTAAAATCAGTTTTTCTACCGTTACTATCTGTTAAAAGCCCATTATCCATGACTTGAAGCAGAATATTATAAATGTCAGGATGCGCTTTTTCGATTTCGTCAAGTAACAGCACAGCGTGTGGGTTCTTATTAATTTGCTCAGTTAAAATTCCACCTTGATCGTAACCAACATATCCTGGAGGGGCTCCGATTAATTTAGATACAGAATGCCTTTCCATATATTCGCTCATATCTATTCGAATGAGCTCAATCCCCAACGTGTAAGCTAATTGTCTAGCAACTTCAGTTTTCCCAACGCCTGTGGGGCCACTAAATAAAAAGCTACCAATAGGTCTATTTTCCGGACCAATTCCACTTCTCGACATTTTAATTGCATTTGTTAGAGACTGTATTGCCTTGTCTTGCCCAAAAATAACTGCTCTAAGGTCCCTTTCTAGATTTTTTAGGGAATTTCGATCATCCTTGTTTATATGTTGAGGCGGGATTCTTGCAATTTTAGCAATCACATCCTCTATTTCTTTTGTCCCAATATTTTTCTTTTGTTTATTTTTAGGGAGAATTTTTTGAGCTGCTCCTGCTTCATCTATTACATCTATAGCTTTATCTGGTAAATGTCTTTCATTAATAAATTTTGCAGAAAGTTCTGCGGCACTAACTAAGGCATTGTTAGAAAATTTAACTTGATGGTGATCTTCGAGGTGAACTTTTAAACCTTTAAGGATATCAATTGTAGTTTTTACACTTGGTTCTTCAATATCTATTTTTTGAAATCTTCTTGTTAAAGCATGGTCTTTTTCAAAAACAGTCCTATATTCTTGGTAAGTTGTTGCACCAATGCATTTAATTGTTCCTCTAGCAAGAGCAGGTTTTAAAATATTTGATGCGTCTAGGGTACCACCGCTTGCTGATCCGGCTCCTATTATTGTATGAATCTCATCGATAAATAGTATAGAATTTTTTTGTTCGTTAAGTTGATTAATAACAGTTTTTAGTCTTTGTTCAAAATCTCCTCTATATTTAGTCCCTGCAATGAGGGCGCCTAAGTCTAAGGAATAAATAACCATATTTTGCAATACTTCCGGAATAGTTTTGTCTACAATTTTTTTTGCTAGTCCTTCTGCTATAGCAGTTTTTCCAACTCCAGCCTCACCAACAAGCAAAGGGTTATTTTTCCTTCGACGACATAGTATCTGAACAACTCTTTCCACTTCTGAGTCTCTACCAATTAAGGGGTCAACCTTACCCTCAGCAACTAATTTATTAAGGTTTATTGTATAGGTTTCTATTCCCTTGCTAGTTTTAGAGCTCACCTCAGCTTCTTCTTGAGGCGCATTCTTTTCTTGGTTGTCACCAACTCTTTCTATTCCGTGAGCTATAAAGTTAACAACATCAAGTCTGGTTATTGTTTGCTGCCCAATAAAGTAAACCGCATGAGAGTCTTTTTCACCAAATATTGCAACTAAAACATTGGCACCTGTAACTTCTTTTTTACCAGAGGATTGAACATGGAGCATTGCTCTTTGAATCACCCTTTGAAAACCTAAAGTAGGCTGGGTATCAACTTCTTCTGTCCCGGAAATTAAAGGGGTATTTTCTTCAATATGACCAGAAAGCTCTTTTCGTAATTTCTCGAGATTTGCTCCACAGGCCTTTAATACTTCAGAGGCTGATGGATTATCAAGCATAGCTAACAAAAGATGTTCAACTGTTATTAGCTCATGGCGCTTTTGTCTAGCGTCCATAAAAGCCATATGTAAACTCACTTCTAATTCTTGTGCAATCATAAATTAAACTATATCTTTTCTATAATACATTGCAAGGGGTGTTGCGATTCTTTTGATAAATTTAATACTTGACTCATTTTAGTTTCTGCAATCTCAAGTGGATAAGTTCCACATATTCCAATACCTTCAGTATGTATCTGTAGCATTATTCTTGTCGCCTCTTCAGAAGATTTATTAAAAACTCTTTGTATTGCATTCACAACAAATTCCATCGGGGTAAAATCATCATTTAAAATTATGACTTTATATACTCTAGGAAGTTTAGGTTTTATTTTTGTTTCTTTTATTTTTAGAACTTCTTTGTAATTATTTTCAGTCATTTTTATAATCTATTTTGATAAATTTTTACATTCTTTACTATTTTTTCTTGAGCATTAATAATTTCAAAGGTTATATTATTCATTTTAAAGCTAGTATTGGGCTCTGGTATGTCTTCAAAAAACTCTAATATAATTCCATTTAAAGTTTTTGGTCCATCTGTCGATAGAGAGAGGTTTAATTTTTTATTTAGTTCCCTGATTGATATTCCTCCATCAACAATCCAACCATTTTTATCGAAAATTATTTTAGTTTGCTTTGTTGGAAGTTCAATATTAAATTCACCAATTACTTCCTCTAAAATATCTTCAAGTGTAACTAGCCCAATAAATTCCCCGTATTCATTTACAATTAGACCTATTTTTTCTTGGTTATCTTGAAATAGCTGCATTTGTTTATAAATAGTTGTTCCAGAGGGTATAAAATACGGCTCATCTATAAGAGTTACTAGAGTTTCTGTTGTTAATGCATCCAACCCATCCTTAATAATAAATTTAAAGACTTTGTTAACCTCTAAAATACCAAATATTTCATCATTTTCTTTTTTCTTAACTAAAATTCGGTTCCGGTGAAAGTTAGTGATTTTTTCCAGTATTTCTTCGGCGGATTGATTAAGGTTAATGGATTCAATATTTGTATGAGGCATCATAATGTCATCTATAGTAATTTTTTCTAAATCAATTAGGTTTAGAAAAATTGATTTATTTTTAAGAGGAATAAATTTTCCAGACTCTCTAATGATACTTTTTAATTCATCCATAGTGATAAGGTCACTATCCGAAAAGTTTGCTTTTATATTAAATATTTTCAATATGCCTAAAACAAAAATATTTATAAAAAAGACTATTGGATATAAAATTTTAAGGAGGGGGTAGAGCAAAAAACTACAAGCTAAGGCCAGTTTTTCTGAATGAGCAGCCGCTATTACCTTTGGAGATATCTCACTAAAAATTAGAATAAGAAATGTTGTAATTAATGTTCCAGCCATGATAATAATTTCTTGATTACCAAACATTTGCACAGCAATTATTGTGACTAATGTTGCTGAAGCTGCATTTGAAAAGTTATTGCAAAGTAATATTACACTTAAAAGCTTATCCGTTTCTTTGAGAAGCTTATCAGCTAACTTTGCGCCTTTGTTACCCTTTTGAGCTAAATGTTTTAATCGATATTTGTTTACCGACATTAAGCTGGTTTCAGCAATTGAAAAAAAAGCAGAAATAATTAGCAGCGAAGCCAAGAGGATTAATTGATAAGTGAGTGAGATATTGATCACAGTAATTAATTATGAATCGATATTATCTTTATTTTGATCTGTTTGAGTTACAGCTAAATTATTTTGGTTTGTGCCAAGCCAAATTGCCATAGGACAGCCAACCATAATTGAAGAATAAATACCAAATAAAATACCAATTGTAAGAGCTAAAGCAAAATTATGTAATATTTCACCACCAAAAATTAACATAGCAATTACTACGGTTTGAGTTGATAGGTGTGTCATTATTGTTCGCGACATTGTTCTTGTTATAGCGTTATCAACTACTTCAGTTACTTTAGCCCTTCGCATTTTTGGGGATCTAAAATTTTCCCTTACTCTGTCAAACACTACTACTGACTCATTTACAGAGTAACCAAGTACAGCTAGCACCGCGGCTAAAACTGTTAAATTAAATTCCCACTGGAAGTAAGCAAAGAAGCCTAATATTATGATTACGTCATGAAGGTTTGCAACAATCGCTGCTACAGCAAATCGCCACTCAAATCGCAGCCATAAATAAACCATTATCCCTAGACAAACAAACAATATAGCAAGTGCACCGTCTTCATAGAGCTCATCACCAACTTGCGACCCTACAGATTCAACTCTTTTGATCTGAACTGAAGAATCTTTTACCCGAAGTGCACTTGCTACTTTTTCAGATAAATCAGCAATTGATAAATTGTCAGTTAATGGAAGCCTAATTAATGCATCTTTAGAAGTTCCAAAATTTTGAACTTGTGAATCCTTAATATCAATTTCATCTAAAGTTGATCTAATGCTTTCTATGTTTGCAACTTGCGGGTAACTTACTTCCATTATAGTTCCACCAGTAAAATCAACACCTAGATTAAGACCACGCGTAAAGAGGAATAAAACTGAAAAAAAGAAAATAGCGAAAGAAATAATCACAGAAATTTTCCTGTAACTCATAAAAGGTATATCTTTTTTTACTCTAAAAAATTCCATAATTTAATTGTTCTCAACTTTAAATATTTCACCAATAGAAAGCTTCTTAATTTTTCGCTTATTTCCATAAAGATAATTTACAATGCCACGAGATACAAATATAGCACTATACATCGACGTTAAAATACCTAAAACATGAACAACAGCAAACCCTTTAATTGGACCAGATCCAAACATGAATAGTGCCAACCCAGCAATCATTGTTGTTATATTTGAATCAAGGATTGTTCCCCATGCCTTTTCATATCCCATGTGAATACTTGCCTGAGGTGTATTACCATTTCTAATTTCATCACGAATGCGCTCATTAATAAGTACATTTGCGTCGATTGCCATACCTAGAGTTAGAGCAATTGCCGCTAGTCCAGGTAAAGTGAGGGTTGCCTGTATTGCTGATAACAGAGCTACTAAAAATAGAAGGTTTACTGATAATCCAATAACAGAAATCACCCCAAATAACATGTAGTAAATTATCATTAAAATTACAATGGCAACAAAACCCCATATCGTAGATTGAATCCCTTTGGTGATATTTTCTTTACCCATACTTGGCCCAACTGTTCTTTCTTCAATTATTTCCATTGGCGCTGCCAGAGACCCTGCCCGTAAAAGTAATGCAATATCTGTAGCTTCTTGCGTGTTTCTCATGCCTGTTATCTGAACTCGACCACCACCTATCTCACTTTTAATGACAGGAGCTGTGATAACTTCAGTTAAGTTTTTCTCAATAAGTAATAGGGCTATTTTTTTCCCAACATTTTCCCTGGTTACTTCTTTAAAAATATTTGATCCTGCGCCATCTAGAGTTATTGAAACAACTGATTGACCAGTTTGTGAGTCGACACTAGGGCCAGCATTCGTAATTCTTTCTCCAGTTAAAATTACTTCTTTTTTTACAAGAATTGGATTTTCAAATCTATCATAAAATAACTCTGTACCAAATGGAGGTTTACCATTAATAGCTTCCTCAATATTTTGAGGGTTCGACTTTTCATCATCAACCATCCTCATTTCTAAAAGAGCTGTTCTTCCTAATATTTCTTTTGCTTTTGCGGTATCTTGAACCCCAGGAAGCTGAACCACGATGCGATCTAGTCCTTGCTGCTGGATAATTGGTTCCGCTACTCCTAGTTCATTTACACGATTATTAAGAGTTTCTAGATTTTGTTTGATTGCAAACTCGGTGATTGATTTTTTGGTTTTTTCACTGATAATAATCTTAAGTAATTGCTCATTATTAATTTTCATTTCCTTGAAGTCAAAATCAGGATTAATATCACGAATAATATTCTTCCCATCTTTAAGATCTTGCTCTGTTTTAAATTTTATCTGTATGACATCATTATTTTTTTTAGCATCGTAGTATGCAACACGGTCTTTCCTTAACTCAGTTCTTATATCCCTAAGGTATCCACCTGTTGTTTTTTCTAAGGCTGTTGTAAGGTCAACTTGCATTAAAAAGTGAACCCCACCCCTTAAGTCTAAACCTAAGTACATTGGAAGTGCCCCAATGTTTGTGAGCCAATTGGGGGAATTAGAAATTAAATTTAAGGCAACTACGTATTGATTACCAAGACTATCTTCAATAACAGTTTTGGCTTTCAATTGATCTTCAGCAGATTCAAGCTTTACTTTAATGCTCGATGGCTCGTAAATTAATCCCTTATTATATAAATTCTCTAGGTTTAATTTTGATTCAACTATCTTAAGAACAGATGACTCTATTTTATCACCTGATTTGAGTGGCATTATTTGGATTGCATAAGATTCACCGTAAAAATTTGGAGTGACATAGATTAAGCTTAAACCTATTGTTAGTAGGATTAAAAAGTACTTCCATCTTGAGTATTGATTCATTAAAGTTTATTGAGAATATTAAAATCTTAAATTGATTTAATAGTCCCTTTTTCAAGTTTTGTTTGGATAGTTTGTTTTTGAATTTTTAATTCGACATTCTTACTGACTTCGACAATAGCAAATTGATTGTTAATTTTGGTAACTTTTCCAAGGATACCGCCACTCGTTGAGATTTCGTCCCCAGACTTTAATTCGTCAAGCATTAATTTATGCGCTTTGGCTTGCTTCATTTGCGGCCTGATTAACATAAAATAAAATAATACAAAAATTACAATAAATGGTAAAAGATTAGCTAGTCCTTCGTTCACAATATATATCCTCTAAAAAAGCATGATTCTATCATAAGTTAAGCCTCTATTCACTAGACTTACGGGTTTTTAAGAACTTTGTTTTGAAGGATAAAAATGTATTACCTTCAATTGCATTTCGTGCTTCACTCATAAATGTTTTATAAAAAAATAAATTATGAATCGTGTTAAGTCTTAATCCTAAAATATCACCTATTTTAAATAAATGATGTAGATAAGATCTAGAAAAATTTTTACAGGTGTAGCATTCACAGGAAGAGTCAAAAGGAAGCGGATCAGTTTTGTAACGAGCATTCTTAAGTTTGATATCACCAAATCTTGTGAATAACCAGCCATTTCTAGCATTTCTAGTTGGCATAACGCAATCAAACATATCAACTCCTTGCTCTATTGCATGCATTATATCTTCTGGAGTCCCAACTCCCATGAGGTACCTTGGCTTTTCTTTTGGCATTTGTGGAGCAATAAATTTTGTTATTCTCTTCATTTCAGCTTTGGGCTCACCAACTGACAGACCACCAATTGCATAACCATCAAAACTTATACCTTCTAAGTATGACAAAGATTCTTTTCTTAAATCTTCATACATTCCACCTTGAATGATTCCAAATAAGGCATTTTTGCTACCTTGATGCGTTTCTTTGCTTCTATATGCCCACTTTTGACTCAGCAGCATTGAAGCTTTAGCTTCTTCAAAGGTTGCAGGGTAAGGGGTACATTCATCAAAAATCATAGCAATATCAGAGTTTAGCTTTTTCTGAATCGTGATTGACTCTTCAGGACCCATAAAACATGTATCCCCATTTATTGGAGATTTAAATATAACTCCTTTTTCATTAATTTTCCTCATTTTTCCAAGACTCCAAACTTGAAAACCCCCAGAATCAGTGAGTATTGGTCTGTCCCAGCTCATAAATTGATGAAGCCCTTTATGTTGATCTATTACATCCATACCAGGTCTAAGCCATAGATGAAATGTGTTACCAAGAATAATTTCGGTGTTTATATTTTTTAATTCTTCAGGACTAATTGTTTTTACTACCCCATAAGTACCCACTGGCATAAAAACAGGAGTATTGATTTGACCATGAGGTAAGGTAATTATGCCTGACCGAGCCTCTTTATCTTGTGCAATAAGTTTGAATTTCATTTTAATAAATAATACTTAGTAATTAAATTTAAGTACATTATAGATATAATTTTTCAAAACAATGATTAATAACTCATTCTAGGATAAAATTTGGTTCTTATATGAAAATAACAAACGAAAAAATAAAAAAAGATCTATTAGGAAAAAAAAGTTTTTATTTATTGCCTAATATTTTTACAACAGCTTCCTTATTCGCTGGTTTTTACGCAATCGTCCAGTCAATGAATGGAGCATATGATCACGCATCAATTGCAATTTTTGTCGCATTAATCTTAGATGGGCTTGATGGAAGGGTAGCTAGAATGACAAATACTCAAAGTGCCTTTGGAGCAGAGTATGACAGTCTTTCTGATATGGTGTCTTTTGGAGTAGCCCCTGCTTTAGTAATATATGTTTGGGCTTTAAATCCATTGGGTAAGTTGGGTTGGATTGCAGCTTTCGTTTATTGTACATGCGCGGCTTTTAGGCTAGCAAGATTCAATGTAAAGCTAGATTTAGATAATAAGAAATTTTTTTCTGGCCTACCTTCTCCAGCTGCAGCGACATTACTTGCAAGTTTTATTTGGATATCATTCGACAATGGCATAAGTGGTAACGATACATTTTTGGGTTTTTTCCAGATGCAGTGGTTTGCTTGGATTTTAACTATTTTTACAGCTCTTTCGATGGTTTCTGATTTAAAGTATTACAGTGGGAAAGATCTTAATTTTAGAAAAAGTCAGCCGTTTGTAGCGATCTTAGTTATTGTATTAATTTTTGGAATAATTTCACATAATCCAGCTGAAATTATTTTCCTGATTTCATTTGGATACGCACTTTCAGGACCTTATGATTACTTTAGAAAAAAGCTAAAAGATAAAGAGAGGATATGGGATGACGAATTCCTTAAATAATAAGCTAATCATCTTTGATACCACTCTAAGGGATGGTGAACAAAGCCCTGGCGCTTCTATGACTCAAGAAGAAAAAATAAGAATCGCAAAGCAATTAGAAAGATTGGGGGTAGATATAATAGAAGCTGGTTTTGCTGCGGCAAGTCCGGGGGATTTTGATTCGATTAATGCTATTGCTAAAACTATTAAAAAAGCTACTGTCTGCTCTCTGGCTAGAGCTATTGAAGCAGATATAGTTAAAGCCGGTGCAGCAATTAAGCCTGCAAAAAATAAAAGAATACATACTTTTATTGCCACCAGTAAAATTCATATGGAAAATAAGTTACGTATGAGTCCAAGCCAAGTTCTCGATAGAGCTGTGGAAGCTGTTAAGTTGGCGTTAACGTATACAGATGATGTTGAGTTTTCAGCTGAAGATGCTGTGAGATCTGATATTAACTTTCTTATAGAGGTATTCGATGCCGTAATTCAAGCGGGTGCAAAGACAATTAATGTTCCAGATACAGTGGGTTATTCAGTACCAGAATTTTGGGGGCAAAGAATAAAGACTCTAATCGGCAAAGTTCCTAATTCAAAAAATGTTATTTGGTCTACTCACTGCCACAACGATCTTGGGATGGCAGTTGCCAATTCATTATCTGCTGTTTTGAATGGGGCTAGGCAAGTTGAATGCACAATCAACGGTTTAGGAGAGCGTGCTGGAAATGCCAGCCTTGAAGAAATTGTAATGGCTGTTAAGGTTAGAAAGGATATATTTAAGATTGATACTCAAATTAATACTGAGCAAATAGTGCCAACTTCAAAATTAGTTTCTACAATAACTGGTTATCCTGTCCAACCTAACAAAGCAATCGTAGGGGCAAATGCTTTTGCGCATGAGTCTGGGATCCATCAAGATGGGGTTCTTAAGCACAGGGAAACCTATGAGATTATGTTTGCCCAAGATGTAGGGTGGGGAGCTAATAAAATTTCACTTGGAAAGCTTTCAGGAAGAAACGCATTTAAGACTAGATTAGTAGACTTAGGTATTGAAATAGATTCAGAAGAGCTACTAAATGAAACGTTTAATCGGTTTAAGTTACTGGCAGATAAAAAATCTCAAATATTTGATGAGGATATTCATGCATTAGTTGGTAAAGAAAATATTATGGAATCAGTCGACAGGTTTAAGTTGGTATCACTTAAATCTACGTCAGAGTCTGGAAAAGCACCTTGTTCTGATATTGTAATGACAGTGGATGAAATAAAATATTCTTCAAAAGCTGAGGGAGGGGGTCCGGTTGATGCAACATTTAAAGCAATCGAGCTGGTAGTGAAATCAAGTGCCGAGCTTCTTTTATTTTCAGTTAATAATATTACTTCTGGCACAGATTCCCAGGGCGTAGTAATTGTTAGGCTTGAAAGTGGTGGCCGTATTGTAAATGGTCAGGGGTCAGATACAGATATTGTTTTTGCTTCTGCCAAAGCTTACATGAATGCTTTAAATAAACTTTTCTAAACACGAGCGAGAACACCCGCAGGTTTAATAGGATTTCCTTTGAATTTAGCTATATTTGACCTTGACAATACTTTACTTGATGGCGACTCTGATTATAATTGGGGTCTTTTTTTGAGTAGAAAAGGAATTGTAGATCGCATCTCTCATGAAGCACAAAATCAACAATATTATGAAGACTATCAAGCTGGTAAATTAGATATATATAAATTTACAGAGTTTCAGTTTAAGGTTTTAAAAGATAACTCTAGAGAAATTTTAGATCAACTACGAGCTGAGTATATCGACACCGTTGTTTTGCCAATGATAACAAAAAAATCTTTCGCATTAGTTAATGAGCATAAAAATTTACAAGACCAGTTATTAATTATTACAGCCACTAGCAGCTATATCACTAAACCCATCGGACTTCTTTTTGGGATAAATGACCTAATTGGAACTGACCCAGAAGAAGTTAATGGTGAATTCACAGGAAAAGTAAGTGGGGTTCCATCCTTCAGGGAAGGAAAGATAAAAAGGCTGGAAAGCTGGTTATCAGATAAAGGCTTAAAGTTAACTGATTTTGATAAAACATATTTTTACAGTGACTCTAAAAATGACATACCTTTATTGGAGAAAGTTAGTAATCCTGTCGTTGTTAATGCTGATGACCAATTAATGAGTTTAGCAAAGAAAAGAAAATGGCCGTCAATAAATCTACGTTGATTATCTTTTAAGAAGAACCTCTAAAACAAACTTGGTCCCCAGGTAAGCTAGGAAAAGAAATGCAAAAGCTACCAAGGAGATAACTACCGCTTTTTTACCTCGCCAACCATAGGTTATCCTTCCAAATAAAAGGGTCGCGTATGACAACCAAGCAAATAATGAAAATACTAATTTATGATTCCATATAATAGTATTACCGAAAATATAATTAGAAAATAAAAACCCTGAAACAAGCGTTAGAGAAAGAAGTATAAAGCCAAGCCAGTAGAATTTAAATAAAATGGACTCCATACTTAATAGTGATAGGTTACCCTTCAAAATAAGGGAAGTTAGTCTTGGTGGGTGGAGATTTTCTTCAAAGCACAATAAAAAGAATGACAAAATTGCTCCAAAAGCAAGCAAGCTATATGAAATTATTGCCATCATAATATGGATAGATGCATTTACTGATAAATAGTTAATAACGTAATAATCTTGCTGTAATATCGGATGACAAGCAAGTATAAAAATTGCAGGAACAAGAGCAAATAGTTCTAAACCTTTAAACGTAGCTTTCAGATTTATGATTAAAGATATTAAGATAATGAATAAAGTAATAATTAAAAAAGTGTTGGCAAAATTTAAATTAAAACCGTTTGAAAAAGTTGCGATATAAATAAAAAATGTATGAAATAATAGGCCTACACCTATCAATTTTTTAATTGTTTGTGTGTTTGGTTTGGATAAATTGAAAATAATTGCAATAGATGGTATCGCGTAAAAAAATATAGAGGCTATTAGTAAAATCCAGTAGTTCATATTTATTAAAGTTTTAATTAAATGATTTCACAATTATAATGGAAAAATGATGCAATCGATAACACAAAGAAATATATACATATGCTTGAAAATTTAACAGAGCGCCTTCAGTCAGTAATTAAAGTAATCCGCGGCCAATCAAGGTTTACCGAGGAGAATATTGGTGATGCAATGCGAGAGGTAAGAATTGCATTAATTGAAGCTGATGTCGCACTTCCTGTAGTTAAATATTTTATTAACACAGTTAAAGAGAAAGTTTTAGGAGCTGAAGTCCTAGAAAGCGTTGCTCCTGGCCAAGCGATTATTAAGATTGTTCAGGATGAACTTACTAGTCTCATGGGGTCCGAGAATTCAGAATTAAATATTGCTGCTAAGCCCCCTGTTGTCATACTAATGGCAGGGCTCCAGGGATCAGGAAAAACTACTACATCGGCTAAGTTAGCTAAAATACTTAAAGAAAAAAAGAAAAAAGTTTTATTGGTTAGTGCCGATGTTTATAGACCAGCTGCTATAGAGCAACTGAAGGTATTGGCATTAGATCTTGGGGTTGAATGCTTTGATTCATCAAGTAATGATAAGCCTAATAAAATTGCACTTAATGCCCTTGAATACTCAAAGAAACATTTCTTTGATTTAATAATCTTTGATACTGCTGGCCGCTTAGGCATTGATGAAAAGATGATGAAAGAATTGAAACAATTACATAAGACACTATCCCCTTCAGAGACCTTATTTGTTGTTGATGCCATGCAGGGCCAAGATGCTGTTAATACTGCTAAGGCCTTCAACGATACATTACCTTTGTCTGGAATTGTCCTTACAAAAGTGGATGGAGACTCTCGGGGGGGCGCAGCTTTATCGGTAAGGTATGTCACCGGAAAACCTATAAAATTCATTGGTGTTAGCGAAAAGATTGATGGTTTGGAGCCGTTTTATCCTGAGCGCATATCATCTCGTATATTGGGTATGGGAGATATTGTAGGACTGGTTGAGGAAGCACAAAAAAATATTGATAAAAAAGAAGCTGAGAAATTAGCTGAGAAAGTTAAATCAGGTAAGAATTTTGATCTAGATGATTTCAAGGGCCAAATAGCCCAAATGAAAAAAATGGGAGGTGTTGGCGCAATGATGGATAAGATGCCGTCACAAATTTCAAATGCTGCATCTAAAATTGACCCAGAAGAAGGCGATAAATCATTAATACAAATCGAAGCAATTATTAATTCAATGACAAAGTTGGAAAAGACAAAACCAGAAATTATCAAAGCAAAGAGAAAAATCAGAATCGCTAATGGATCGGGTGTTCAAGTACAGGACGTCAATAAGCTATTAAAGCAATTTGTAGAAATGCAGAAAATGATGAAAATGTTTTCTAAGGGTGGTATTGGAAAGTTAATGAGAGGGCTATCTGGGAAATTCCCAGGAATGAATTAGTCATTAAATTTAATTATTATTACTTATTAGATTGACCCGGCGACATTAATACTGGATAATTCTTGGTTGCCAACGATGGGGGTTTAGCTCAGCTGGTAGAGCACCGGACTTTTAATCCGATGGTCGCGAGTTCGATCCTCGCAGCCCCTACCATTTTCTGGTAAAATCAAAATAAAAAATGACTAAATACAATAATCTCTTACTCGATAATCAGCTTTGTTTTGCATTGTATGCAGCAACTAACTCGGTTATCCGTTACTATCGGTTTTATTTAAAAGAAATTGGAATTACTTACCCTCAATATTTAGTTTTACTTACTTTATGGGAAACTAAAGGCATTAAAGCCACAGAAATTGGAGTTGCTTTAAAGCTTGATTTATCAACAATCACACCAATTCTTCAAAGACTAGAAGCTCTTAATTTTATAGCTCGTGAACGCTCTAAGGACGATGAGAGGGTTGTCTTAATTAAGTTAACAAAAGAGGGTTTAGCGCTTGAAGAAAGCATTGCAGATATCCAGCATAAAGTTGCATGTAAAACGCATCTTTCAGAAATTGAGTTTAAGAGTCTTAAGATTACATTAAATGACTTAACTGATGCTATGGAAATAAACGCAGAAGACCAAATTTTATTAAAACAATGTAAATAAAAAAAGCTATGTTTACATAGCCTTTTTTAAAGTTAAACCCTTATTTTAATGGTTTATATAAACTACTTAATACCATTAAAGGGGCTGTTGTAGGGACTCTTATAGCCTGCAATAGGATTTGTTACTATATCGCTTCTGAAGCTTTGAAGATCACCCATTAGTTGACTAATTTCATAATCAGGAACATTGAATGCATAGAATGTTTGCAAGCACTCAACCATAATAATATCAAATTCTCGATCGGTTATATTTAGGTGGGGGTGAGACTCTTTCATGTTTTTACCACGACCAAACTCATCAGGCTGGTAAATTTTAGGACCGCCAGTTCTTTCTACAACCCAGTTAGTTAACATCACCTTAAAACCAACTTTAGTGTGAACTGCATCATGAACTGCTTTTAATGCAGGGTTAGCGTTTAAAGCTTTATTGACATAAATCTTATCAACAACATGGTCAACAGTTAAGGCGATGTTATATGTACCACCTAATCTCGTGTAAAGTGATTCTTCACTTTCACCACCTGCTAACGCAAACGTTGAAAATGATCCCACAATAAAAATTGCCATTAATGAAGATAACAATTTTATATAGATATTTTTACTCATAATTAATTCTCCTATTTATTTAAAAAAGCTTAAATCTATGATTAATTTTTTCATTATTTTAAGCAGGTTCAATATTATTAGCACACAAATGATTAGTACGCAAACTGTTTTAAGTAATTGTTTTTAAACGATAATACGAATCATTATCATTCAATAACTTCAAATTGTTATGGACTCATTAAAATTTTATTTAAAAGATTAAAATAGCATGGAATTTTATTAAACTTTTTGACTCAAATCTATATGAATATAATAAAAAAAACACTCTTATCAGCACTAATACTATTTTCACAAAATACCTTTTCCTATCCAGCACAATCTGAACTTTTTGGGCTAAGCGAGTCAATGGTTCATATCTGGGTCACATATGGGGACGGAGTCACTGGGACAGGTTCTGGAGTTGTTTTTAAGAAAAACCATGTAGCAACAGATTGTCATGTATTTGCGGACTCAAAAGGAGTTAATGTCGTAAAAACATTCAAAAAATATGTCCCTATAGCAGTCTACGCAGATTGGAAAAATGATTTATGTATATTAAAATTTGAAAATCTTCCATTACCTGCTGTTAGTATCGGAAGTTCTGAAAATATTAAGTATGAAGATAAAGTTTTTGCATTAACATTCCCTAATGATAGTCCAATACCGCTTCCTTCTTATGGAAGGATAAAGGGGTTATATCCATTTGATGACAGTAATATAATAAGAACATCCGCGGCTTTTACTGTTGGCTCAAGTGGAGGAGCTTTATTTGATTTAAATTTTAACCTTATCGGTATAACGACATTTAAAAGTCCAGGGAGGCGATATGGAAACTTTTATTGCTTACCAGTTGAATGGATAGATAAGTTACTAAATACAGCACCACAAACTAATTTAGTAAGTAATGCAGCTCCATTTTGGAGCTTACCTGACCAAGAAAAACCTTTTTTTATGCAGGTCATTATGCCTATGCAAAAAGAAAATTGGGAAGAAATGGCTAGAATTTCAAAGCTTTGGACGCAGGACAACGAAGAAAATTCGGATGCATGGTTTTATTTAGGGTTTGCGCAGAAAAAAATGAATAATTTAGATTTCGCAAAATTATTTCTAACAAAATCCTACCGTTTGAATTCAAACCATCTTGAATCTCTTGTTGAGCTTTTTGAAATCGCGGTCAATACAAAAGATTCTAATGAAACCGATCGGTTAATGAAGCTAATATCAGAAATCAATCCGGATAAAGCAGCTGAAATATTAAAGATATAAATCTAGTATTGGTGCGCCCGAGAAGATTCGAACTCCTGACCCCTTGGTTCGAAGCCAAGTACTCTATCCAACTGAGCTACGGGCGCAAACTCATGAAATTTATTTGGTGCGCCCGAGAAGATTCGAACTCCTGACCCCTTGGTTCGTAGCCAAGTACTCTATCCAACTGAGCTACGGGCGCGTGAGCGATATTATAACTTAAATTTGTTGCTCTAAAAATTGATAAATTATTATTGAGATACTGGAAGTGTTAATACAGGGCCGGTTTTTTCAACATTACCAGATTGAAGGGCAGAAATCTGGTTCAATAACATTAAAGTATATTTACTATCCATGTCATTGTCCCTAATATAGAACCAGTATCCTCGGTATTGGACAGCAACAACCGCATCAGTTGGCCTATCTTTTGATGAATGAACAACAAATAAACCTGATAAAACATTATTCCAATCGAATAACTCACCCATTGAAGTTTTAGTTATTTGTACGCGACCCTTCATTAGATCTTCTTCAGGGATTATGACACCATGTGATAAAAAGAACTGGATCCCTGCAAGTGACCTTACATTAAACTCAATCGAATCTGTCGTAATCTGCCCATTAGATTTATTTATAATTGGGATGATTGAATTTTTAGTTTTAACATTAATACTTTTTAAGAAAGAGGCCACTTCTTTTGAGTCTCTATGTTGCGATTTTAAAAGAAGCCCTAAACTATTTGTATCTCCATCTACTCTGTAGCCAAAACTAAATGCATCTAAAGCTTGCAAGGCATTAATACGATCTGCGATAACTTTAAATTCTTTATATTTAGGCGCTATGGATGGTGTGGGACCTGAAGCCTCAGACGCGTTATTGATACCATTAATTTTGTTCACAGTAAGTCGTAATATTCTATCAATAGCCCAGCCCGACCTAGCTAACAGTAATATGGTGTCTATTTTAATAGGGCTTAATACATTTTTAACATAATCAGAGCCCCTAAGGGGTAAGTAGGTGATCGTGGGTTTCTCGCTGTAGGAACCATTTCCAGTAATACCAACATTATTTACATCAGAACCACCATCAAAAATTTTAGCGACAATACCAATATTTTTTTTCCACTCTAGAGAAGTAGAAACACTATTAACTTCAAGCACAGCAATACTGTCTGCATAACGACGTCTTACTAGATTAAGAAGTGTTTCTTCGTCATTAGTGTTTGCTAATACTTTGTTGTATTCATTCCTTCCTGTCTCCATGAAGTCAGGACCCAGTTGTGAGCAACCAATTAATGAAAAGATAAGACATATAATTGTTAGTACTTTTAAAGGCATTCTAAATATTTTTTCCCGTTATCAAGTTATTCTAAAAATTAAAATTTATTTTACCTTAATTGTAAATATTTCTAAAACAACTATTTTGTAAAATCAAACTTTCTATCGAAGTGGCAACTATATCCACCTGGATTTTTTATTAGATATTTTTGATGAGAGTCTTCAGCAGGGTAAAATTCAGTAAAAGGAACGACTCCAGTGACAACTGGACTATCCCATTTTTTTGATTGGTTAACTATATCAATTACTTTATTTGAAATTTCTTTTTGATTTTGATTTGAATAAAATATAGCAGACCTATATTGGCTTCCAATATCGTTACCTTGCTGATTTACTGTTGTGGGGTTATGCATGCTAAAAAACTCAAAAAGAAGGTTGTCTAAAGTAAGACGCTCATTATCAAAAATGACTTTAATACTTTCTGCATGACCAGTATTACCATTAGAAACTTCTTTGTAAGAGACGTTTTTAACTGGGCCACCAGTAAAACCTACTTGAGTTTTTTCGACCCCAGGTATATTTCTTATTAAGTCTTCAAGACCCCAGTAACATCCTCCAGCTAAATAGACAGTTTCCATAGCATCTCTCTTATTTGAATAAACTAAATTAGGTATTAAAACTAAAACCAAAAGAAATCTTATTATACTTTTATACATTAAGTTAAAATCCAATTAGACTTATTATTTTATTTATATAAGTAATTATGATTCTAGATACTAGCCTTAGTTCCCAAAATAATAAAAAAAATAATAATAGCTGTTAAAATTAGTATAACCAAACACGCCAGTGGTAAATTAGAAAAAAAATTTTGCATCGTGGCAGATATAATTATTTTATATATAAGGAATTTATGTATTTTATTAAGTTAATTTTAGGGAGTGTTATTTTATGTCTTCAATGATGCATGAAACTTCAGTACCAATGTTTATTAATAACCTTAATATTCTTTCTGGTATTTTATTAAAAGCGGAAAAAGATGCAGAGAAAAGAAAAATTGATAAATCAATATTTGTAAATGCAAGATTATATCCAGACATGTTTCCACTAGTCAAACAAATTCAAATTGGAACGGATATGGTTAGGTTAGGATTAGGTAGGTTAGCCGATGTTAAAGCCCCTTCATTTAAAGATAATGAAATAACTTTTTCTGACCTTCAGATGAGAATTAAAAAAACTATTTCATTTCTAAGTAAGATTAAGGTTGAGCAAATGAAGGGCTCTGAATCTAAAAAGATAGAGTTTAAGATAAGAAAAAATTATTTTAAATTTAAAAATGGCCAGGTATATTTGCAACAATGGATTATTCCTCACTTCTTTTTTCATATGACAACAACATATAATATTTTAAGAGCAAGTGGTGTAAAATTAGGAAAAAAAGATTTTGTAAAAATGTAGCAGACTAAAAAGTTTCGGTTTCCTGTAAAAATCGCCATTGACCTACTGGCACATTACCCAAGAGTACATTGCCGATTCTTATTCGTTTAAGTCCTGTTACTTTTAATCCTACTAGACCACACATTTTTCTAATTTGACGGTTTCGTCCTTCAATTAAAGTAAATCTTAGTTGGTCATTATTTTCCCAAAAAACCTTAGCTGGTTTAAGCTTGTAGTTATCTAATGATAGACCGTGGTTAAGTAGCTTTAAATCATCATCACTAAGAGCTCCCTCAACCCTAACCAAATATTCTTTTTCAATAATAGTGCCTTCACCAATAATTTTTTTTGCTATTCTGCCATCCTGCGTAAGAACTAATAATCCAGTTGAGTCGATATCCAACCTCCCTGCAGGAGCCAGCCCCTCTTTATTAAAGCCAGTTTTGTGTTGTGAGTGTTGGTGCCCAAAGTAATTATCAGAAATTATAAGGCTCGAAGCTGGTGTAAACTCTTTATCGTCATCGAGATGAGATATAAATCCAATTGGTTTATTTAAAATAATAGTCGCTTTAGAATTTTGATTTTGAGATGCTTTTTTATTAAGTTCTATTTTTTGTGTTCTCATTGCTTTTGCGCCCAACTCATTAACAACCTTACCATCAACTAGAACCAAACCTTTCTCGATGTATTTGTCTGCTTCTCTTCTTGAACAGAGACCTAATTCAGATAAAATTTTTGAGATTCTGACTTTTTCCATAGAGTAGAGCTTTAACTAGTATATTAATATGACTTATTATACTTCCTAAATATTCTGTTGGATTAATTAACGGCTTAATTTTTCTTAAAGAAGAGTGCCAAATAATTTTCTGTATATAAAATAAATATTAATAATAAAATAATAAAGATGCTTGGTCGCTCTAAAAATAACTTAGATTGTATTTTCTTTTTGGGTTTGTTTTTAAGTATATTTTTTATAAAGCTATTTGAAAAATCTCCTTTAAAGTATTTAGCGTTTATTTGGGATGTAATACCTAAAAGATATTCTTCATATAATTTTGATAAATAACGATCATAGTCGGCACTTGCAACAGATGGATCTGGGTCATCTTTACCACTATCAATGTTCCTTGAACCTGTAGCTCCAGGCAATGAGTCATAAATATCTGAACCCCAGAAACCAACAAGCATATTTCTCGAATTGTACCTCGGAACAGGTACTTTCTTATCACCACCTATCCCTACAAAAATTATTTCATTCCCAAGATTAAAGTTATCAAGATTTACCTTATTTATTGCATTTACTTTTGGCGCCTCATCTCCATCGGTAAAGAAAAGAATTTTAGATGGAAAGTTAAGGCTATCTTGCATTTTCGCTGCTGATTTTATTCCGAATGTTATTCTTGAATTTCCTTTCCAAGCCATTCTCCACTCAAGCTTATCAATTGTATCTATCAGTTCATCATAATTCTTACACTTCTCGACTGGCTCTACTATTGAGGCAACATTATCAGCAGCAAATATATTAATGCTAAAAAAACTTCCACAGTCAGATTCGTCAATGATTTTCTTAAGTAATAATTTAGTGTAGTTAATTCTTGAGATTATATTGTCGTTATAGTTTAAATCTTTAGCATTCATTGACTGACTTACATCAACGACAAACATGTAGCTGGAAATAGTTTTTTTAATATCCATTACCGGGTTATTAATTGCAATTAGGCACAAAAAAATACTTAGTAAAATAACTATTAATTCTTTTCTATTTTTAATAATTTTAAGAAACTTTAATTTCATGGAAGCCCTATCGGAATATTACTCAATTCTTGAATGGCTTGCTCAGAAATGACTTTGGAAGGTTCTTTTGGCATGGATGAATATAAAATACTCAAATTAAACTTTGCTAGCTCATTAAATGGGTTTAATTTAAGTGCTTTTTCATATGCAATTATAGAACTTTGTAATTTTTGAAAATTCTCAATTGTTAGTTTCCCATCGTCACTTAATGGTTTTGTTAGAGCATCTTTTAAGTAAACAGTTCCAATGTTGTAATAAATTGAATCAATAAGGCTGGATTCAGGAAATAATTTAAGTAGGGTATTGTATTTCTCTATTGAATTCTCATATTCTCCTTGCTCACCTAATAAGTAAGCTGATGAATATAAGCTTACTTCTTCATAACTGTTATTGATAACTAATTCGTCGTTTATTAATTTAACATTGATATTTTTTAAATTTTTAATCTTAAAAAATTCATTAAAAGCTAGAAATATCGATGATATTAAAATAATAATAAAGACTATGTTATTTGAGTTTAGTATTTTTTTAAATATGAACATTAGCTATATCCTAATTTTTTTTATTAATAGTATTATGGTAAGTAATGCTAATAGTATCTTTAATAGCAATGGATTATAATCTTCCCCTGGGATATTTTTTTCAATCTTAATTGGTTTTTTCTCTTTTAAGTCAATGTCTTTGATTGCATTTGATAGTGCATCTGGATTTTCTGCTTCGTATGCCTTGTATTCAGTACTAAGTGATTTAAAAAATAAGTTTAATTTAATAACTGTTGGTTCTCTCCCTTCAACGTATGTATTACCAGAAAATAAACTAACGTCATTTGGCTCTTTAATAATTATCCAATATAAATTAATTTTTTTTTCAGAAAAAATTTTGGCTATTCTATTCTTTACACGTTTTGATATTTTACCTGCCCCATCTGATAACAATACGAGTGCTTGAGATCCTGTAGTCTCAATTTCATTAAACATAAATAGCCCAGAGGTAATTCCTGAACCAATATTTGTCTGATTTACAGATGACCTTGTTGCAGCATCGATTGCGGCGTAGGTATAGTCTCTATTTTTTGTTATTTTTGACCCGTACAAAGCTGAATTTGAAAAACCAACAATTCCTATCATATCTAATGGACGATTCTTAATAAAACTTTTTAAAATTCTTCTTGTGGCAAGTGATTTTATTTCGGACTTATTATTATCATCACCAATAAAAGGTTTTGACATACTTACACTTCTATCGATTACAAAAACTAATTGAGCACCTTTACCGACTTGTGTGATTGAGGAAGAATTAGTCCATGGGTTTGCAAGAATTAAGATCGAGACAATTATAATTAAAGACATAATGGCTTTACTTATTATGTTTACTTTTTTTGAAAAACTATCTTCATGAAATATACTTATATTACTAATAAGAAATACATCAGATACAGATATTAAAAAAGGTATGACCGATATTGGTAGTAATAATAGCCAATATGGGTTAATAAAAGACATCTATATCTTTCTTTCAATTATTCTGAGAATTTTTGTGAAATTATAAATTTCATCAAATCTTTTTTTCGTAAAATGTGTCTTTGGTGAATAAATTTCAATCGAAGAAAGATCAACAAATATTTTAATTGCACCTTCGACTTCTTGAAACTTGGTATTTTCATTTATTAGTTCTTTAAAATTTGAACTACTTATATTTTTATTAAAAGTTTTATTAAATGCATCAGTTAAAATTAAAATTGATTTAATATAATTATCTTTTCCACTTATCTTGTGTAATTTCCTTATTTTAGAATTTGCTTTTGCAAAAGGGCCATTCATTTTTTTTAAAAATGGTAAGTCTATATTTTTATAGATTAGAATTAGTAATACTATAAAAATAATTCCATAAAAAAAGTTAAGGTAAATCTTACCCACAATTATTGGAACATGTTTTTTTTGCCCAACAGAGTTTATTAGTATGTTGTTAAGCTTTGATTCAGAGACTCTAGTGAACCAAAATGATTGTTTTGGCATTGATATAATTTTATTATCTATTTTATAGCTATGAACTGGTAATTCATAATTACCGCTTTTTTTCTTTAAATAAATTTGATAAGTTATTTTATTTGTAAATATATGCTTATTAATAGATTTTGTTTGATCTATCAATTTTAAATCCCTATTTTCTTTTACGAAAAGCTCGGGTTTCTTTCCAAATTTTTTATCTGAAATTATTTCGTCTTGAACAATAATTAAATCACCGAGTTTAAATCCATACTTTAGGTTGATAATTGAATTGTTCGTATCGTAGGTTTCTGCTGATACAGTAAAGTTATAAAATACTAAAATACTTAAAATTATCAGATTTCTCATATATAGGTACTTATAAAGTATTTTTGTATATCGTTTATGTCTATTTTTTCATCAACAACAATCTGTTTTATTTGCTTTTTTGAAAAAATATGAAATATTTTCTCTTTTACATCTTTATAGTCTTTAAGTATCTTATCCTTAATGCTTGGTCTTAAAAATACTTCATGCTCTAAATTTAATTCTGAATCCACAAATTTCCTAAACCCGTACTTCGGTAATTTGTTGATTTCACCTTCAGACGAAATAAACATAGGTATTACATGATGACTTGATAATTGATTAAGCATTTTCTCAATTTTATCTAAAGGGTCATGAAAGTCTGATATCCAAAATATTAGAGATTTTTCTTCTGGTAAATACTTGCTCACTTCTTTTGCTGCATTGGTTGATGTTTTATCTGAGTCAAAGTTAATATTATTTATCCATTGATTAATGTATTGAAGGTTATTACCAGGCTCCAATACATTCTTGTTCATAATGTAATCGTTATAGCAAAGCATACTAAACATATCTCCCTGCTCAACTGCTGACCTTGCAATTATCGTAGATAACTCCTTAAGTATTGATTTATTTTTTTCAATCACAAATACTGAGCTTGAAATATCACATAATGCGATCAAATTAACCGGGTTATTTAGGTTGTAAGTCTTAACAAATATATTTTCATAGGGGTCTGTAATTGAATTTTTAATATCGAGTCTTGTTAAATCAGGGTGGTCGTTAAAGTTCTTCGAACCACTGTATTCAAAATCATTACCTATTTTAGAGCTTAAGTTATTTCCATACCTGTTATTTCTTGAGCGCCATGATATTGAGTAATTAAACTGGTCATTTTTCAATTTATTATCCTATTTCTGGCGTTGGAACTTTTAATAGAATTTCGTTTGAGAATTGTCGAAGCAATTCTATTTTATTATTTTCATAAATTCGATTAATAACTAGCCTATGAGCCATAACTTCATGAAAAATTTCATTAATATCATTTGGCTCAATGTAAGATCTATTATTTAGCCATGCATTAACCTTTGCAGCTTTAATTAGCATAATCATTCCTCTTGGACTAGCTCCTGCAACAATGAAGTCATCCATATCAACCTCTTTAATATTTATATCGAATTTTTTTGGGTCTTCGGTAGCTAGCCATAAATTTTCAACATAGTTCTTTATGTGTTCACTAGCTTGGATTGCATTCTGAATATCATCTGATACTGAATTAAGCTCTTTACAGTCAAAATTAGGCGCTGGAATATCTTCTACTAATTTAGCCGTATTTTGAAATTTACTATCGAATATTATTGAATCACGTAACTCTTTATTCCTAGGGGCTTGAATTGAGATTTCCATCATAAATCTATCTCTAGCTGCCGCAGGAAGTTCAAAGGTTTCATTTTTTTCTACTTGATTCCTGTCAGCAAAAACAACCATATTAGGCAAATAAATATCTTTATTAAATGCACTTATTGATTTTTCTGCCATTGCCCTCAAAAGTAATGAATGTACCTGTGGCCTAGCTCTATTAATTTCATTAAAGAAGAAAATTGATAAATCTTCTCCTTTTTTAAGTAGGGGACCTTTAGATATACTCGGTTTTCCTTGGTCATTTATAGATGCATGATAAATAATATCGTTCGGCATTAAATCAACCGTTCCTTCTACTCGCTCATATTCACCTCCCATTAATTTAGTAATAACTTGTAAAAGAGTGGTTTTTCCAACTCCTACCCCCCCTTCTAGCAATACATGACCCCTTGCAAATAAACTAATAATAATCAGTCTTATTGCTTTTTCTTGCCCAAGAATATTATTACTTGCATCTGATTGAATATTTTCAGCATATTCACGCCATTTTTGAATGTTTGATTTTGATTTTGATTGTTTATCTGGGCCGTGACTTGGAGTTAATAAGGTATTTATTGAATTAGTTTTTGATATTTTTTCAGCCACAATAAGTCCTCCTATTTTTTCTTTTTAATTAATATAAAAGTTGTGTGTGAACTATAGCTCTTATTGTATGAGTATTACTAGTTATGTCAATTAAGCACGGAATTATGATGAAGGATAGCTTATTAGCCCGTTAGTTTCTTTAGTGTAGCAGTCTTAAATTCTGCTAATTCCTCTGAATTACCAATAAACTTTTCTGTAACTGAAAAAGATTTATGCCAAAATAAAAAGATTGCACTTTCATCATCCGTCATCTTTCTTCCTAACTCAGATCTGGTTATGTATCGTTTCTTATCTTGATAAATTCTGCCGTCTTTGGGGGTAAATATTAATTCATTACTACCTAGTTCAACAAACCATCTGTGGTGGTAGTAGCCAATTTCAGGCATCTTACCAAAAAAAGATTTAATTTTGAAGAATCTGCTTTTAGCAAATATTTCCCTTTGTCTTGAAGGAACTTCAATATAGCCAGATTTGGATATTCTCATTATCTCGTTACATACACTTATGGGGTCTTTGATATCTTCGAGTAAATGAGAGCAAAAACAAAAATCGAAATATTTATCTTTGTACGGAAGTGACCCATTACAAACATCTTTAACTAACCACGTTTTTTTATTAAACCTTGGTTTAAAATTTGGATCAATTGGGTCCAAAACTAGATACGAGTCAAGCGGCTCTAAGTCAACCACATGAGTTGCGTAGGGTAGAACGTGTCTTCCTCCACCCAAATCCAGAACTTTATTTAGCTTTAGAGTTATCTCTTTAATTTTTTTTAAATTTTTATGAGAAATCATTACTTTTTAATAAATATTTTATTTCTATAGCCTTCATTTTTATTGAAATCTTCTTCAACAAAGCCTAGCTTATAGATGTATTTAATCAATTTTTCCCTGTCACGTTTATTTGAAAATGATTCTGTTTCAATAATAAAAGATTTTACATATTTTTTTATTACTTTTTCTCCACCTTTTAGGACTAACAATTCATTCCCATCCACATCAATTTTTATGTGAGTAGGCGGCAGGGGTTTAAACTGCTGAAAAAATTGATCAATAGTAAAGCCAAGAACTGATTGCTTGAAAGAAGTCTTTATTTTGCCCATCGCATTCTTGTTGTTATCAAACGAGTGCATCGAATGACCAGACTCAGTATTTTCCATGAACAAATAACTTAATTTATTTTTATTATGTAATGCAATATTGTATGCGTTTACTGTGGTGGACACTTTATTAATTTCAATATTTTTAATTAATGTGGCGTAACTTGAAGCTGAAGGTTCAAAGGCAACAACTTGTGTTTTATTTATTTTTGAAGCATATATTGTAAAAACACCAACATTTGCACCAATATCCCATAGAACATCTTTGTTTGTTAACTTATTTAAAAAGTTGAGTGTTTCTGGTTCATTGTCATCAAGAGTAGCGATATCATGAAGAGATCTGGCACTTGGGCAATTAAATCTTATTTCTTTGTTTTTAGTTTTAACTGTCCATGTTTGACACATATTTTCTGAAATAAGGGCTCTTGTTATTGCTTTCCTGTATGGCTTCAAAGGTTTGGTGAGCGCAAGGCAAAAAGAGGTCATAAATCTTGATATGGTGCGACTCATTTTATTCCTCCTGAAAAAATAATTAATACAATTATGTATTTAAATTTATTGGGATATTATATCAAGTCTTTGAAGTTAAAGATTGGTAAACGTTATTAATTAGCTCAGTAATATTTTTTTGTGATGATTCAAAAAGAATAGGTTATAAAAAAGCTAGGATATAATCAACCTAATAAATTTACTAATTAACAAGGATAAATTATGCCGTTTGTTACAGTTAATATTTTAGAGGGAAAGGGCAGGGAGTATATAAAAAAAGTTTCTGACAGTATAAATGATGCGGTTATTGAAACAATGGATTTTCCAGATGACGATAGATATCAAGTGATAAACCAATTACCTGATGATTGCTTGCAATATCAAGGTAGGCAGGAAGATAGAGTGATGATGCACCTAGTTATGCGGTCTGGACGGTCAAATAAATCAAAGCAAGCTTTTTATGAAAAGGTAGTTAAATATTTAAGTGATAGGCTACAAATAAAGCCTGAAAACGTTTTCATTACTATCACCGAAAATCATGATATTGATTTTTCTTTTAAGGATGGGGTAGCTCAGTTTGTTGTTTAGTATATTTCAAGCTTTTGGCCAATGAATCAGTTAATGTAATCTAAGAAAATAAAGGATTAATCTGTATACTTGCTTATAAACATTATTTTAGGAGAAATTTAAAATGGGTAGTCGCGACAAAAGAAAAGAGTCTAAAGGTAAGCCGAAGAAAGAGAAAGCACCTGCTGCATAGTAAATAAAAAGCTATTATTTTAATAAAAGCTTTACCGTTTATTATGTTTTTTAATTAATCCTGATCATTAATTCATTACGTCGAAAAAACGGTAATGTCCATGGTGGATTGTATCTAGCAATTTGAAGTGGACCAAGCGTTGTTAAATTTTTATTTTTAATAAAATTATGAAGTAGTCTAGCCTGTTTGTTGTAGCTTAACTCTCGAACTAATCCAGAAAATACAATAACTGCGTATTTTTCTGCAGGCAAACTAAAAATTTTTATATTTTTATCATTAGGTTTTGGTAGTGTATTTAATGTGTACTTTTTTGGCATTATAAAAGATACCTTCCATTTTGTATTTTCACCTTCAGTTATAACAGGCGCAGTCATATCAATCAGCTCTGATAAAGGCTGCATTACAACAGGCGCTGTCATATCAATTTTTAAGCTACCACCAGCACCGTTATTGTTTCCAAATATATAGTTTGCAAGTACTTTGAATCCTTTAGATGATGCTTCATCAAAATCACCTATCACAGAAATTTGAGCTATAACTTTTGGTTCATATTCCCTTATTTCAAGATTATTATCTTTAAAAGCTAAATTAAATTCGGGTTCATCAGCTGCCATAGAAGAGTTTAAAAATACTAAAAATAAAGTTAAAAAAATTGATGATTTCATAGTTGGATTATAAGTTAAAAATTGTAGCATTGTAAAAAGATGAATATTTTATTCTAATATTTTCTTAATTTCTTTTGCCATCATAAAGCCGGCCTCGAAAGCGCTTTCAATTCTCCCATGAATAAACCAATCACCGCATGCTGCAAGTCTATTATCATAATCTATCAATAAATCTGATTTATTTTGCTTGGTTATATTTGCGTATCGCCAAGCATGAAGATCGATAAAATCAGCTTGACTTGTATCGTGACTGATAATTCTTGTAGTCTCTCTATTTAAATGCGAAATAACACTTTGATGATCATCAGATAAATGCTTTTCAGCCCAAGCGTTAGTTGAGTGAATTAACATAGAGAATGGTTTCATTCTCCCAGGCTTAGAGCTATTAACTGAAGCCCAACTTATATCAGCATCGCCTATAAGCGCGGCATCCCATGACAATGGTAGTGCTTTCTTAAATCCAAGCATCAATGAAAAACAACCAACCATTTTTATGTTAAGTAAATCGCTATGATACTTAAAGAATTTGGGAAGTATTTCTGCAGACTGAACCGCAGGAGCGGTAGATACAACCCAATCAAATCTTCCTAAATCATTTTTATTATCATCAAGTAATTGCCAACTATTGGTACTATTTTTAATTATTTTATTAACTTTTGCCTCTAATTTAACATCAAGATCTTTTGATAAATATTTAGAAATTGAATTCATCCCAGGAACGCCAACATAATGTGGAAATTCTGAATCCCAGGTAATATTTCTTAAAATTTTATTATTTTTGAATTCAGAAAATCGAGCATCCCATTGCTGGATAATACCTTTTTTTATCAATGGCTCAATAAAGTTTTTGAAATTTAAACTTTTAGCAGTAAAAAATTGGGCTCCATGATCAAAATCATATGGACTAGAGAGACGTGTAGCCATTCTCCCACCCACCCCTGAGCTTTTTTCAAATAGAGATACGTTAGCGATACTTTTAAGGTTTTTAGCAATGGTTATCGCTGATATTCCAGCACCAATAATAGCGATCTTCATTTTTTCATCTACTGTTTAGAATGAGTATCTACAATAGCTTGGATACTCTTTGTTGCTTCCTTCTCACCATGAGCAAATTGATCAGCTAACATAAAAAGTTTACTAAATAATATTTCCCCGTTTACTTCATTTTTGAGTTTAAAAACCTTTGAGTTATTTAACTTTTTATTCCAAGTTTCTCTTACCTGCGCCCAAAATATATTAGTTTTATCCCAATATTCATTTCCTGCATCCCAGTTGAAATTTTTAATTCTTTCATACCTAGCTATACCTATTTCTTTAGCTAATACTTCTTGCCCATTATTTAATAAAACTTTTTTATTATTTTGTTCGTGAACCCACCCCGTCGGAGTAATAGTCTGAGTATTAATTCCAATAATCACATCATAATCATCTCTTACTGAATATTCTCTTCTGGGAAGTTGTCGCCAAGTTTCTTTACTAGACCATGATGAAAAGTTTTTAGAATGAACCCATTTACCATAACTTTGATATCTTGGGCTGTCATCAACCTGATAAACTGATTGTGACCAAGTACCTCTTTTTTGATTCCAGGAAATTTTATTTCTTTCCCATGTTTTGTTACCAATATATTGATTAATTAAACTATCTTCATATTCCCAATCTTGTCTCCAATGTTTCATTACAACAGGATCAGAAATAAGACCATCTTTTTGCTTATAATACATAACAATTATATGTTGCAAGCTTATAAAATCTTTTTTTTCTTCAATCACTTCGACAAATTCAGTAGCCCAAGATTGGTAAGGTTTTTTTGGTTGATAATTTTCAAAAAACCCCATAGTTTCCATAAAGTCGAAGTAGACTCTGTATTTACCTGCCATTGATAGAATCGATAATCTATCTTTTTCAAACTTAGTTAGATTTGTATTTTGTAATTTTTTCCATAATGCATGAGGTTCAGTATCAAGAGTTACTTTAGGACCATTGCTTGTTCCTCCTCTTGGTATTTTTAGATCAGCGTTGTCTAAGTGAGACCAGCCAAAAATATAGTTTGATTCTTTTCCAAGTGTAATAGAGGAAATTAATAATAGAATAATAAATAGGTATTTTTTCATACTTTCTAGACTCATTGTGCTTGAAAAAGTTTCTTTGGCTAGCGTAGAGTTATAATTTATTTAAACTCTTTAATTCCTACAGCTTTTCTTATTTCTTCAATAACAGGTGTAGATATTGTTAATGCTCTTTCTGCTCCATCTTTGAGTGTCTTTTCAATATAGCTTTTATCCTGCGTAATTTTTCCATATTCATCTCTAAATGGAGTAATTTTTTCATCAAGTAAACTAAATAATTCTTCTTTGGCTTTGCCCCATGCTATACCATTAGCATATTCTTTTTTTAAATCACTAGTTTGACTTTCACTGGCAAATGCTTGAAATATTTTAAATACTGAGCAGTCCGCGTGATTTTTTGGCTCTCCTGGTTCAAGTGAGTTTGTTTTAATCTTCATAATTGCTTTTCTTAATTTCTTTTGAGTATCAAAGATAGGGATAGTGTTACCGTAGCTTTTACTCATTTTTCTCCCATCACTACCGGGTATAATTCCTTTTTTTTCATCTATCATTGCTTCTGGTATTGAAAGAATATTTCCATAATAATGATTAAATCTTAGAGCTATATCCCTTGTCATCTCTATATGCTGCTTTTGATCTTGACCTACTGGAACAATATCAGCTTTAAACATGAGTATATCTGCTGCCATTAATATAGGATAATTGTAAAGTCCCATAGTAATTCCTTTATCAGGATCAGTTGCATTATTATTTTCTGCAACAGCAGCTTTATATGCATGAGCTCTATTCATCAAACCCTTTGCAGCTAAACAATTTAGAATCCAAGTTAATTCAAAAATATGAGGAACATCTGACTGCCTATAAAAAGTAACTTCTTTAGGGTTTAAGCCACAAGCTAACCAACAAGCTGCGATTTCAAAGCTTGATGAGTGGGTTAATGCTGGATCTATGTTTTTAATGAGTGAGTGGTAGTCTGCCAAAAATAAAAAACTTGAAACACTTTTTTCTCGACTCGCCTCAATAGCCGGAAGAACTGCGCCTGAAAGGTTTCCTAAGTGAGGTATTCCGCTTGTGGTAATACCAGTAAGAACTCTTTTTTGATTACTTTGATTTTTTTCACCCATTCTTTATCTCAATATTTAGATTTATATAAAAATTATACTTTATATCGGTACAAATAATGGCGGAGAGCGAGGGATTCGAACCCTCGATACAGGTTAACCCCGTATGCTTCCTTAGCAGGGAAGTGCTTTCGACCACTCAGCCAGCTCTCCTAATTCGCCGTTACAATAACCTTATTTTTTTTAAAAATCAATTTAGTTTTTAGCTTTATCTAACTCAAAAGCTTTATGAAGCGCTTTAACTGCCTTATCAAGCGATTTTTCTTCCAGTATCACAGAAATTTTTATTTCACTTGTTGAGATAGCACTGATATTAATACCTTCTTCTGCCAGAGTTCTGAACATTTTACTTGCAACTCCAGGATTTGAACGCATACCGACGCCAACTATAGATAATTTTGCAATTTCATTGTTACCAATTATTTCTCGCGCATTGACATGAGCCTTTACTTTTTTATTAAGAATATCTAAAGTTTTTTTCATATCGGTTTTGTGAACAGTGAATGTTAAATCTATTAAACCATCTTGTCCTATATTTTGAATAATCATATCTACATCTATCTTAGCATCAGCAATTGGACCTAATATTTGATAAGCTACACCTGGCATATCAGGCACTCCTAACACTGTAAGTTCTGCTTCATCTTTTACAAAAGCAATTCCTGTTATAACTGGATCTTCCATATGATTTTTTTCCTCAAAAGTAATAACCGTTCCATTTCCGTTAGCTGAAAAGCTTGATAGAACTCTTAACTTAACCTTATATTTACCAGCAAATTCAACAGATCTAGTTTGTAAAACTTTAGATCCTAAACTTGCCATCTCTATCATTTCTTCAAATGTTATTGATTCTAGCTTCCTGGCCTCAGGAACCATCCTTGGATCTGTTGTATAAATTCCATCGACATCAGTATAAATTTGGCATTCCTCTGCGTCTAGCGCTGCCGCTAATGCTACTGCAGTTGTATCCGAACCGCCTCTTCCTAATGTTGTAATATTGCCATCTTTATCAGCGCCCTGAAATCCGGCAACCACGACAACATATCCATCCTTCAGATCTTTTTTAACTTTTTTGTCATCAATTTCGAGTATTCTTGCTTTACTGTGTGATTGATCTGTCTTTATTTTGATTTGATGGCCACTGTAACTTTTAGCTTTAACCCCTAAATTAATTAATCCAAGCGCCATTAACCCGCTAGTTACTTGTTCTCCTGTTGAAACAATTGCATCAAGCTCTCGTGCATGAGGAAACCTCATCATCTCTTCAGCTAATTTAATAAGCTTATTTGTTTCTCCAGACATTGCCGAAACGACAACAATGACATCATTACCTTTATCCCTACACTTAATAATTGTATTAGCTACCGACTTAATCCTTTCGGGATTCGCGACAGATGTACCTCCAAATTTTTGAACAATTATTGCCATAATTTATATTTTATTTCGTAAGATTTTCTTGGATAAGACTCATTGCTTCTGGAATTTTCTTAATTTTACTTCCACCAGCCATTGCCATATTTTTTCGCCCACCACCTTTGCCACCAACTTTTTCACCTAATAATTTTGCAATCACTCCTGCGTCTATTGTTTTTGTTAAATTATCCGTTACACCTACAGCGAAAGAAACTTTATCATCATTAGTAGAGCATAATATTATAACGGCACTTTTAAGAATATTTTTTAATTTATCAATCATTTCTCTTAGTTGGTTTGCGTCTTGATCCTCAATTACTTCTGCTAAAAATGAATAATTTTTTATAGTAATAGCTTTATTAATGAGTTTATCTCCTTCTTTTGAAGCAATTTTCGACTTTAAGTCATAAATAAGTTTTTCATTTTCTTTTACTTGAGATAGAAGTTGATTTAATTTATCGGGGATATCTTGAGTTCCAGTTTTTAATTCTAATGCTAGTTTTTCTAATATGCTCTCTTGTTGCTCCATAATTTCGAGTAAATTGTAGCCGGTTATAGCTTCGACTCTTCTCACCCCAGATGCGATACCAATTTCTGATTGAATTTTAAATAATCCAATATCTCCTGTTTGATTAACATGAGTCCCACCGCAGAGCTCTGAGCTATTACCGATATTTAAGACTCGAACTTGTTCATCATATTTTTCACCAAACAACATCATAGCCCCTTCTTTTTGTGCTTCTTCTATTCTCATAAGTCTGGTTTGCGTTGATTGATTTTGTAAAATTTCAGAATTTACAATTAACTCTACTTCTTTAATTTCTTTGGAGCTTAGTGCTTTGTTATGAGAAAAATCAAAACGTGTTTTTACACTATCAACAAGAGAACCTTTTTGCTCAACATGATCGCCAAGAATAATTTTTAGAGCTTTATGAAGAAGGTGGGTAGCTGAATGATTTCTTTTTATATTACTTCTATGATTTATGTTAATAATTGCATTAGCCTTATCTTTTAAATTTATTTTTCCAGACTGCACGTATCCTGCATGACCAAAAATACTTCCATTGAATTTATAGGTATCACTTACAACAAATTCAAAATCACTACCTTGTATTATTCCAATATCTCCAACTTGACCACCAGATTCAGCATAAAAAGGAGTTTTGTTTAAGATTATAATCCCTTTATCGCCTTCATTAATTTCTGTATTAGGTTCGTTACCTTTAAATATTCCATCAATTTTTACTTGAGCTTTAGTCTGTTCGTACCCAACAAATATCGTATCCTTTCCCTCATAATCAAGCAAAATCTTACCTGTAAATTTACCTGCTGCACGAGCTCTACTTTTTTGACTTCCCATTTCTTTCTCAAATTCTTTATCATCTACAGTTAAATTATTTTCTCGACAAATGTCTGCGGTTAGATCCAATGGAAAACCAAATGTATCGTGGAGCTTAAACGCTAGGGTGCCAGGGAGTATCTTCTTCTTTTTATTAACAATATCTCTTATCGAATCTTCAAGAATAAGCATTCCATTCTCAATAGTTTCAAAGAATCGCTCCTCCTCTAATTTTATTTCGCTCATTATTGCTTTCATTTTAATTTCATTAATTGGGTAAGCCGTTTTCATTAAATCTACTAAAGTAGGGACTAGTTTAAAAAAGAAAGCATCCCTACTGCCTAATTTGTATCCATGACGAATAGCTCTTCTGATAATTCTTCTTAGTACATAACCCCTACCTTCATTTGAAGGTATTACGCCATCTGAAATTAAGAATGTTGTTGAGCGAATATGATCCGCAATAACTTTTAAAGACGGGTGATTGCTATCATTAATATTAGTAATTTCCATTACCTTGAGAATAATTGTGCGAAACAAATCAATTTCATAGTTTGAATGAACGCCTTGAAGAATTGCAGCAATTCTCTCTAAGCCCATCCCGGTATCTACAGATGGTTTTGGTAAGTCTTTCATTTTTCCATTTTCATCTCGGTTGTATTGCATAAACACTAAATTCCAAATTTCAATATAACGATCACCTTCTTCGTCTTTAGAGCCTGGGGGACCACCAAAAATTGAATCACCATGATCATAAAATATTTCGGTGCATGGCCCACAAGGACCTGTATCACCCATCATCCAGAAGTTATCAGAAGCATATTTTGATCCCTTATTGTCACCGATTCGAATAATTTTTTTATCTGAGAGACCAATTATTTTTGACCATATATCATAAGCTTCTTGATCATCTTTGTAGACTGTAACAAGCAATTTTTCTTCTGGAACATTGTATATTTTTGTCAAAAGTTCCCAGGCGTAAAGAATGGCATCTTTCTTAAAGTAATCTCCAAAACTAAAGTTACCCAACATCTCAAAAAAAGTATGGTGCCTAGCTGTATAGCCAACATTTTCTAAATCATTATGTTTCCCCCCAGCACGAACACATTTTTGACTAGAGGTAGCAGTTGAATACTTTCTATTTTCAATTCCTAGAAATGTATCTTTAAATTGATTCATTCCAGCATTGGTAAACAATAAAGAGGGATCATCATGGGGGACCAGACTACTTGATTCAATAACTTTATGTTTTTTGGAAGTAAAGAAGTCTAAAAATAATGCTCTGATTTCCTGAGTTGAAAGTATTTTTTTATTTGTCATGTTGTTTCAGGTGATTTGCCAGTTAGGATTTTAAGTATTAGATCTAATCCAATACCTCTGCTTTGAAGAAATCTAATTTGCTTTGTTTTTTCTTCAATAGATTCTGGTAAATGATTATACTTTTTACTCCATATTTTTTTTGCTAATAAAAATTCTTCAGACTTAACTGAGCTAAGCCCCTCGGAGATCAGGCGGCTATCAACGCCTCTTAACTTTAGCTCGTGTGCAACCTTTCTTAAACCATATTTATTTTTTTTAGAAAAAATAAATTGTTCGGTAAATCTAATATCAGATTGCCAACTTTTCTCCACCAACTCATCAAGTAAATTTTTTATATCTTGATTTGGTATTTTAAGTGAAGCAGCGTAAGGGTTAATTTTTTTATTTAGTTCCATTAGCGAATACTCCCGTTTACCTAAATAGTATAGGGCTCTTTTTTTTAACAACCCTATATTTTTATCAGCATTATTCTTCAGTATCTTTATTTCCCTCTTCTGACTCTGGTGTCGTATTTATCTCTGTAGTGATGTTCATATTAGCTCTAATAAGACCTTCTATCTCCTTGGAGATTTCAGGGTTCTCTTTAAGGAATGTCCTGGAGTTATCTTTACCTTGACCTATTTTTTCGCCTTTATAGCTATACCACGATCCTGATTTTTCAACTAAGTCTAAGTTGACTCCCAGATCAATAATTTCCCCTTCGAGAGATATTCCTTCTCCGTATAACATATCAAATTCTGCTTTTCTAAAAGGTGGGGCGACTTTATTTTTAATTACCTTTACCCTTGTTTCTGCTCCAATAACTTCGTCATCTTTTTTAATGGCGCCAATCCTTCGGATATCAAGTCGGACTGATGCATAAAACTTAAGAGCGTTACCACCTGTAGTTGTTTCTGGATTACCAAACATTACACCAATTTTCATTCTTAATTGGTTGATAAAAATAACCATAGTGTTTGTTTTTTTTATATTACTGGTTAGCTTTCTAAGCGCTTGTGACATTAATCTGGCTTGAAGTCCCATGTGCGAATCACCCATATCACCTTCAATTTCAGCTCTTGGGGTAAGTGCTGCGACAGAATCAATTACTACAATATCAACTGACCCACTTCGTACCAACATATCTGCAATTTCTAATGCTTGCTCCCCAGTATCTGGTTGGGACACTAATAGATCCTCAACATTCACACCTAGTTTAGTTGCATACTGAATATCAAGCGCATGTTCTGCGTCAATAAATGCAGCAGTACCACCAACTTTTTGCATTTGAGCAATTACTGAAAGTGTAAGAGATGTTTTTCCTGATGATTCAGGGCCATAAACCTCAACCACTCTTCCTCTTGGAAGCCCTCCTATCCCTAATGCTATATCAAGCCCTAGTGAGCCTGTTGATACTGATTGAATACCTTCAACAACCGAAGTATCATCCATTCTCATAATCGATCCTTTGCCATACTGTTTATCGATTTGAGCTAATGCGGCGTCTAATGCTTTTCTCTTATTTTCATCCATTTAAGTAATTGCCTTTGATTATTAATTTAACAGCTAATTATTCCACATTTGATACTATAAGGTAAGTGTCAGCAGCTGATTTAGTGAAAATAGAAGGGCATTTGTTCTTATTTGCTCTCTATTACCTATAAGTTTAGCTCTATGCTCTAAAATAATCTCATTCTTTGTTACTATTGAAAAAAATACTGTCCCGATTGGCTTTGTTTTGCTTCCACCAGACGGCCCTGCAATTCCAGTAATACTAATACTAATATTTCCTTCACTTTTTTTTAATGCACCAATAGCCATTTCATTAGCCGTCTCTTGGCTTACAGCTCCAAACCTACTTATTGTTTCTTTATTAACTCCTAAGCATTTAATTTTAGATTTGTTGCTGTAGGTAATAAACCCACAGTCAAACCAACTAGAGCTTCCTGGGGCACTTGTAATAACTTGACCTAGAAGACCTCCTGTACATGATTCCGAGGTAACAAGAACTATTTTTTTATCAAGACACTGCCTTCCGAGGACTTCTGCCAGCTTATATGTTTCTTTATCAAACATAATAGTTTATTACGTTATATATAATTAGGGTGTAAATCGCCGCCCCAATATCGTCAATCATTATCCCAAACCCACCTTTCAGTTTAGAGTCTAAAAGGTTTATAGGAAAAGGTTTCCAGATATCAAATAATCTAAATAAAATAAAAGCAATAAAAATGTCCTTAAGGTTGGGTTCGATGAACATAAGAATAATAAGAAATGCAACAATTTCGTCAATTACGATGCAACTGGGATCCTTAATCTTTAATATTTGACTGGTATGGTTGGAAACATAAATACCAATAAAAAAAAGTGCAACAGCAAAAATATAAGATATATTTGTAGGGAGTAGTAATGTTAAATAAAATATTGGTAAAGCAACCAATGTACCTAGAGTACCTGGAGCATGAGGATAAAGTCCAGTTCCAAATCCCAGGGCTAAAAAAGCGGACACATCTTTAAATAATAATTTATTAGGACGCAAAATGTACAAATCCTTTTATTTTCATTTTGTATGGCTTCCCGTCTGAATCAATAATATTTAATTTACTTCCTTTTTTTATCGCCCCTATTCTTGAAAGTTTAATGGATGGGAGGGCGTTGAGTTTATTTATTTTTATCCGATTTTTTTTAGGAGCTGTTAGGATTAGCTGATAGTCATCACCACCATTAAGTCCGAAATCGTAGTAGCCATTCTTTTTTATCCATAAATTCATTGGTAAATCATCTAGGTTTATATCTGCTCCAACCCCTGAAGATTTTAAAATGTGGGAAAGATCAGATATTAATCCATCAGATAAATCAATCGCTGCATTACTTAATTTAGCTAATTTCTTTATTATTGATGGGTATATTTTCGGGACCTCTAGTGCCTTAATAGCTTTTTTTCTCAAATGCGGAGATATCATAACTTTGCTTTCAAGAGCTGCTAACCCTAATGCTGCTAGACCTACCTCACCGGTAACCCAAACATCATCTTGAGGTTTTGCATTTGACCGAAGTAATGTATTTTTTCTCTCTACTTGACCCAATATACAAACATTTATAGAAAGTGGCCCTTTCGTTGTATCGCCTCCTATTAAGTCAATTCCATATTTTTTTGCACAGCTAAAAAAACCTTCTGAGAATTCTTTTATCCAGGACTCTTTTATTTTAGGGAGTGAGATACTTAAGAGAGCAAACTTAGCATCGCCACCCATTGCATTAATGTCTGAAATATTGACAGCTAAAGATTTCCACCCTAAATTAAAGGGACTTGTGCGAGGTAAAAAATGTGTTTTTTCGTTGAGGGTGTCAGTTGATATTGCCCAATAATACTTTTTATCTTTTATAAAAAGGGCGGCATCATCCCCAATACCTTTAAATGCTTTTGTTTTTTTAATATCAAAATACTTACTGATGATTGAGAATTCTAATTGCATGTTATTTTTTTTTAGGACGAAAAGATTTCACTACGCCTTCATTTGTTTCTATATAAGCAGCTCCAATAAGGTCAAGACAATAAGGAACTGCGGCAAATATACCAGGAACCAAAGTATTATTCTTTGTATCCTTTAGCCCCTCTAGAGTCTGAACAATTGATTTGGGCTGACCTGGAAGATTAATAATAAGTGTTTTTTTTCTGATCACAGCAACTTGCCTAGATAAAATAGCAGTTGGCACAAAGTTTAAACTAATTTGCCGCATTTGTTCACCAAATCCTGGCATTTCTTTATCACCAACAATTAATGTAGCCTCAGGTGTTACATCCCTTTTTGATGGACCAGTCCCACCAGTGGTAAGGATTAAGTCACACCGCTTATTATCGACCATGTCAATTAAAGTAGATTTTATTATTACAAGTTCATCTGGAATTATAATTTCAAGTGGCTCAAATTTCTCTCTTAATGCCCCTTTGAGCCAGCTATTTAACTGAGGAAGCCCTTCATCCTTATACTTCCCTGATGATGCGCGATCACTTATAGATACCAATCCAATCTTAATGAATCTTTTTGTCATTTATGGGTCAACATAGTTATAATTTAAATTTTATATTAACATTTCACAAAGGAATTTTATGAATAATTCTATTAAAGCAATAATTTTATTAGCGGGATTTTTATTCTCATTTAGTATTTTTTCAGCTGAAAATTTATTTGAAAAAAATTATCAACAGCAAAGCCCTGATGGCTTTAAATCTTTTAGTAAAGAGCCTGATACAAAAATAACTAGAGGGTGGGATCGGAAAACCGATATCACAAAAATGTTAGAAAAAGGCTATGATTTGATGGGCTATTCTGGGTTCACATCTTTAAACTTACCTCATTCATTAGCTGTTGATTTTGGTAAAAAAATAAAAGCTGATTTAGTTTTAATGTATGACCGTCAAATAAATGGTTCAAGTAAAGCCTCGAAGTTCAAGGCGGCAAGACAAAAAGCCATCGCTGAAAATAGACTTAAGACCACTGGTAATGTAACAGAAATTGAAATTACAGAATCAGATTTAGCTGACCCAAATGTTCGGTTTGATTTTTATACTACCTACTGGGTGAAATTACCTAAGCCAACCTTTGGTACTCATTTTATTAAACTAAAAGGAGGAGAAGATAAAAAAGCTATTGAAGGAGTTCAAGTCATAGCTGTGATAGAAGATTCTCCTGCTCATAAAGCTGGAATTTTAAAAAATGACAGCATAAACTCAATCAATAACATTAAGGTTGATACTCCAGATGACCTTATTAAAGTGATTCGATTAAATAAAGGCAAAGAAGTTGAGGTAACCTATAAAAGGAATGGTCAAATAAATAAGGTCTTGGTGGCTCTATAGACTAAGAAAAAAAAGGCCTTATTAATTTATATAATTGGCGAGAATGTTTATTGCCTTTATCATTTTTTATTTCTTTTTTAGTATTTAGAATCAGTTGCCTAAGTAGTTGAATGTCTATGTCCGGGTATTGTGATATAAAATTTGTTAACTCAGAATCATTACTAATTAATTTATTTCGCCATTCTTCAATAAGATGATTTTTTTGAATTTCTTTTCTTGAATTTAAACCAATTTTCTCCATTGTCTCTAAAGCGTCAACCATATTAATCGCTCTAAGAAGCTTACCTAAATATTGAACCTGCCGTTTCTTAGCTGAATTGGATTTAATATTTTTAAGCTCATTAATTGCTTCATAAATACCTGTGGGGAAGTTAAATTTATTTAATACTTCTTGGTTGTATTTGACTAACTTTTCTCCAAATTTTTTTATATCTTTGGATTCTTTTTTTAGAGTTGTTTTACTTATGATTTCTTTCTGATCTAAATTTTCCATTACATTTAATGCCTAATCGCGACTATGATTCTGTATGATATCAGTTTTAATAAGTAAATTTTATGCCTACAAGAATATTAAATTATACTAAAGCTGATCTTTCAGAGATTGCCGTTGAGATATTAGCTTTAGCAAAAAAAAAAGGTGCCTCTGATGCTGATCTAGATATAAGTGTTGGTAGAGGTACTTCTATCTCCGTTAGGATGGGAGCATTAGAAACCATTGAATTAAATAAAGATAAAAGTATTTCTATAACTGTTTACTTTAATAAATTACGCGGCTCTTCATCAACATCAGACTTTAGTATGGATTCTATTAATTCATGCGTCGAAGCTGCTTGTGACATTGCAAGATATACGTCAGAAGATAACGCTTTTGGGTTAGCCAAACCAGAATTACTTGCTAAAGAATTTAAGGATCTTGACTTACATAGTCCGTGGGAGGCAGACCAAAAAGATATGATTCGGCTTGCAACTGATTGCGAGCAAAGTGCATTATCTTATGGCGATAAAATAAAAAATTCTGAAGGTTCTAGTATCAACACTTCTGAAAGCCTTTTTGTTTATGCCAACTCTAATGGGTTTCTAGGTGGCTTTCCTTCATCTCGACATTCTTTAAGTTGCTCAGTTATATCTTCAGACAAATCTGGTATGCAGCGGGATTATAGCTACTCTTCATCTAGAAAATTTGAAAACTTAAAGTCAACAAAAGATGTAGGGCAAGATGCGGCATCAAGGGCTTTAAGGAGACTAAGCCCTGCAAAAATAAAAACTGGTTGTTATCCGGTTATATTCGAAGCACCAGTTGCTCCATCAATAATATCTGCATTAGTATCCGCAGTTTCTGGAGGCAACCTATTTAGAGAAACTTCTTTTTTGTTAAACTCATTGGACAGTAAGGTAGCATCTAGTATCTTAACAATTAAGGAAGATCCTTTTCAGTTAAGCGGAAATGCTAGCACCTCTTTTGATGACGATGGGGTAATGGTTCAACCTAGAGTGGTGGTGGACAAGGGGTATTTATCTGGATACTTTTTATCAACTTATAGTGGCAGAAGACTGGGTATGGAAACCACAGGCAATGCTGGAGGGGCACATAACTTAATTATAGATTCAACTGTAGAAAATTTAAATAAATTAATAGCTCAAATGGGTACAGGACTTATTGTTACTGAATTAATGGGACAAGGATTAAATATGGTTACAGGAGATTACTCAAGGGGTGTGGCGGGTTTATGGGTCGAGAAAGGCGTAATTAAGCACGCTGTAGAAGAGATTACTATTGCAGGTAACATGAAGGATATGCTTATGGGTATTGTTGGTGTTGGTGGTGACTTGTACCTTAATGGGTCAAAATATACTGGTTCAATTTTAATCGAAAGTATGACTGTAGCTTCAAATTAATTTACTGAAGAAACCCTTTCTGCTGAAGTAGAATTTTCGGGAGTTTCGTCTGAATCGACAAAATCTAAATATTCATTGTATTCAATTAACATATCTTCCCCATTTATCATAGTGTTTCGGTATTGGAGGTAGGCGTCTCTTTGGAATGCATACGGATCTAAAGACGCTTCGTCTAGGATGCTTGATGCATCGAGTAATGATGCCCTTGAATCTATAATTCTTAACACCATCAATTGATTTCTTAGCCTAACATCATTTATGTAGCCCAAAGGATCAATAAATAAAGCATCAACAGCAGTTCCAGTTCCATCTCTTAACGTCGACGGACCGAGGAAAGGTAAAACCAAATAATTACTACTTTTCCAGCCATAAGAGGCTAATGTAGTCCCAAAGTCTTCTTTTCTTCTTTCACCACCACCCATGGAGTGAACGTCAATAAAACCGAGCAATCCAACCGTTGAATTTAAAGCTACACGCTGACCATCATTAAGAGCATTATTGAATTCAAATTGTAAGACATCATTTACTGCGGTTATAAAATCTCGAATATTATTAAAGAAATTATCGACTCCCTTTTGAGCAAATTCTGGAGCTACAGCCTTATACCCAGTGGAAACAGGTTTGAGAATAACTGAATCTAGTGTGTCGTTAAATTGGTAAACTCCTCTATTAAAGTTTTCGTATGGATCATTTGGATTGGTTCCAGTTGCGCAACCAATTAAAAGAGAGAGTAATAAAAAGCTAATAAATTTTTTAAGATATGTATGCATAATTTAGAGGTGATTATATCTTAATTTGCTGCATTTGCACCACAGAAAATTTAGAATATTGTGTTTTTAAATAAAATTTGTTGCATTTAAGCAACATTAATTAAATATCCTTAAATAAAGCTATAGCGCGAGCTTTTTGCTCTGCATGATTCACTATTGGAAAGGGGTAATTTACGCCTAACTTAATGGGAAAAGTATTTGGTGATTTATCAAAAAAAAGTGATGGTTGATGTATTTCTTTCTTACTAAGTAAATCTAATTCAGGAACATATTTTTTAATAAAATTACCATCTGGATCAAATCTTTCTGACTGGAGGGTAGGGTTAAAGACTCGAAAATACGGTTGTGCATCACAGCCTGTAGATGCAGCCCATTGCCACCCACCATTATTTGCAGAAAAGTCAAAATCAATTAATTTGTCTGCAAAATATTTTTCTCCCCATCGCCAGTCTATTAGTAAATCTTTTACTAGAAAGCAGGCAACAATCATCCTTAATCTGTTGTGCATAAATCCAGTAGAATTTAATTGGCGCATACCCGCATCAACAATCGGAAACCCTGTTTTACCAATAGTCCAAGCTTCAAATTTTTTCTCGTCATTTTCAAATTTAAGGTTATCGTACTTGAGCTTAAATGTTTTACCACTGTCAACGTGAGGAAAATTTGAGAGTATTTGAAAATAAAAATCTCTCCATATTAATTCGTTTAGCCAAGTCGAAGAACCCTCTGAACTATTTTCAAGTGCTATTTTTGCAAGATGCCTTATTGATACAGTACCGAATCTATTGTGAACAGAAAGGTACGAAACACCTTTTTTACCTGGGAAATTTCTTAGTTGATTATAATTCTTTATTCTTTTTTTAAAGTCTTCAATTAAGGCTAACCCACCTTTTGTCCCCAAAGGGAGATTCATTGACAATAGATTTGAATTTTCAAAGCCTATTTCGCTTAGTGACTGAAGAGGTTTACCCTTAAATTTTGCTAAATTTTTCTTAAAGGGCTCACAATTAAATAGACTAATACCTTCATCAAAGATTCTTTTAAGGTGATTATTTTTGTAGGGAGTAAAAATAGTGTAAGGACTGTTACTTTGAGTTAAGATTTCTTTTTCTTCGAATATCACTTGATCTTTAAATTGGTGCAATTTGATATCAATTTTTTTTAACTCATCATCAATTTTTTTATCTCTTTCAATGGCGTAATTTTCGTAATCCTTATTTAAAAACAAATCACTACATTTATATTTTTTCATTAAAGAAGGAATTATAACAACAGGATCACCAATCTCTACAATAAGGTCTGAACCAACTTTATTAAGATCAGATTTTATTTCTTTTAGGGCATGCCAGATAAATTCGATTCTTCGATCTGTTTTGTTTGTTAGCCCATCTAAAATTTTGATATCAAAAATAAAGCAACAATATACTGCTTTCGATTTATTTAAGGCTTGGAAAAGAGCGTTATGGTCATATAGTCTGAGGTCTCTTCTAAGCCATACAAGGCTGTTAGTAATATTATTACTCACGATGATATGGGTGATTAGTATTAATTGAATTTGCTCTAAAAATTTGCTCGATTAATATAATTTTAACAAGTTGGTGTGGAAGTGTCATTTTAGATAGACTTAGGTTGAAGCCACTTAGTTCTAATATTTTTTTACTTAACCCATCAGAGCCTCCAATAATAAAAGCTATACTGGAATGTGACTCCTTCCATTTAGTTAAATTTTCTGCAAGTTTTTTTGATGTACTTTGTAGCCCAGATACCTCTAAGCAAATAACGAAATCTTTATCGATATAATTTAGAATATTTTTTGCTTCTGAACTCTTCTTTACCTCTATAGTACTAAATTTCTTCTCTGGTTTTATTTGAATCCAATCAATGGGGAAGTAATTATTTAACCTTGCAGTGTAGTTTTGAATAGATTCCTGAACCCAGTTAGGAGATTTGTTTCCGATTGAAATAATTTTAATTTTCAAGTTTTGTTATCTAATTATGCTGTCCATAATTCTTCAAGGTTAAAGTAAGCCCTCGTGGTTGGCGTCATAATATGAACAACAACATCGCCAAGGTCGACTAAAACCCACTCACCTTCTCTTTCACCCTCGACCCCTAAAACTTGAACACCAAGAGCATTCATTTTTTCTTTAACATTACCTGCAAGCGCTTTTGTCTGTCTTGAAGAATTTGCACTTGCGATAATCATAAAGTCTGTTATTGCCGTATTATCTTTAACGTTAAGAGCTACAATATCGAAGGCTTTTATGTCCTCTAATGCAAGGATTACGTTTTTTTTTATGGCGGTAACTGAAGTCAAAATTTATTTTTTATGCAGCTTGAATATCAATTGAATTTTTACTAATTGTGATCTTATTACTTTCATCAACGTATACAAGTTGAGGATGGTATTTCTTAAGTTCGACTTCATCATAATCAGCATAAGTGGCAACAATCAATTTATCTCCAGGGTTAGCTTTATGTGCTGCAGCGCCATTAATTGATATAACCCCTGAATTTTCTTCAGCTTTAATTGCGTAGGTTACAAATCGCTCACCGTTAGTAATGTTATAAATAGATATTTTTTCATATTCAGATATATTGGCTTCTTTTAGGAGAGCGATATCAATTGCACAAGATCCCTCGTATTCAAGTTCAGAGTGAGTAACAGTGACTCGGTGAAGCTTTGATTTAAGCATTGTTCTTAGCATAATATTTAGGTTAAATTATATTTTCTTTGATATTAATTAATTATTTTCCGTCATTATAATCAGTTAGACGATTCTATGCAAAATTCTATGTTATCTATTAATCTGACTTCACCTAATTTTGCTGCTCCTAAAGCAACTAAATCGGTGTCACCAGGAACTGGTTTCTTTAGGTCAAGCTGCCTTCGTATTTCCAGGTAATCGACTTTCCACCCCCTATCAAGCAAATATAGCATTGTTTGACGCTCAAATTTAGTTTTCATTTGAAGAGTTTTAACTGATTGCGCTAGTTTGTTGATAGCACAATAAAGCTCTAAACTTTTTTCTTTTAATTCTGGTTTTAATAAGTTATTTCTTGAACTTCGTGCTAATTGATTTTTTTCACGAACGGTTTCAACCTCAATTGTAGTTATTGGATACGAAAGATCGGATATAAATTTTTTTATAAGGTAAAGTTGCTGGTAGTCTTTTTTTCCTAAAACTACATAATTGGGTTTAAAAAGATCAAATAGTTTTTCAATTATTGTAATTACTCCAACAAAATGACCGGGTCTTGAGGCCCCACATAATTCATTACTAATTTCAGGTAATTTATATTTTATATTGGGGTTTTTGGGGTAGATATCACAGGCATTTGGAGTAAATAAAAAATTTACCTTAAGGATTTTAAGTATTCTTTTATCTTCCGCTAGTGATCTTGGATAATTTTGATGGTCTTTTTGAGATTCAAATTGAATGGGGTTAACAAAAATTGATACGACGATATTTTCTGAAACTTTCTGTGCCGCTTTTATAAGCTCAATATGCCCTTCATGAAGGTTTCCCATCGTTGGAACTAAAGCGACATTATCAACATTACTTAAAATTTTATTCAGTTCTTCAGGATTTTTAATGGTAATCATTAAGTTTTATTGTGAACCTTCATTACAAAATCTTTGAGTGAACTAAAGCTTAATTTAGAGTAACTTTCAGCATTATCTGTTGATGTACTATCAATTGATTTCGATGAAATGCCCAGAAGGTCGTAAAGAATTTCAACTTCGCCAGTACCTTTTGAGTCGGAGCGGTACGTAACTAAAGGGATATCTATACTTTTTGATACAGCTTCATTGATTTCTGTTGGAAGCATAGACAGGACGAGCATCTTAGCTCCAGCTTCCACAAGTTTTTCAGCCTCTTTTTTTATAACATTTACATTAAATCTTTTATTATTATTTAAGGTATTTTGTGGCATATAGCCAATGTGCCCACAAACAGCTACACCATTCTTGTTCAAAAATTCCACAGTATTAACAACTTCAAGGCCTCCTTCTATTTTAATTAAATCTGCTCCTGCATCTATCAGCTTGGACGCATTAAAAAGTGCTAGTTTTTTGTTTGCAAAAGAACCAATTGGCATGTCAGCAATAATTGGCAATGAATCAGTCCCTCTTCTAACAGACTTTGTGTGGTAGCAAACTTCATCAATTGTAACTTTATGCGTATTATTTTCACCCTTAATCATTAGTCCCAAAGAATCTCCAACTAGAACGGCATCAACTTTTATAAATTCCATTAATTTTGCAAAAGAAGCGTCGTAGCAGGTAACAATTGCAAGCTTATTTTTTGAAAGTAATTTTTTGATGTTAGCCATTTTTAGAAAACCTTAGGGTTAAAGTATTCCCTAACACTGGAAATCCCTTCGATTCTTTCAATCATCATATTTAATGCAGACTTATCTTTTAGTAGATCTATATTTTCATTATTAACTATTAAGACATTAGATTTGTGTTCATTGTGAAAATAATTACTGTAAGACTCAGCGATTTTTTCTAAATATTCAGTAGATATTCTCTGCTCATAAGGTATATTTCTTTTCTCTACTCTACTTCTTAGTAATTCAACCGGCGTTTGAAGATAGATAACTAAGTCAGGCACTGGCGCCTTAAGGTTTAAATGGTGATATATTTGATTGTAAAGCTTCAGCTCTTCTTCATCCAAGTTTAATTTGGCAAAAATCGGGTCTTTTTGTAAGAAAAAGTCTGCAATAACTCCGTTACTAAAAAAATCTTTTTGTTTGAGGCTATTTAGTTGATTAGCTCTTTGGAAAAGAAAAAATAGTTGGGTAGGCAACGCATAATGCTTTTTATCCTCATAAAACTTAGGGAGAAAAGGATTTCTTTCCGCTTTTTCGTTAAAAATATTTGCATGAAATTGTTCCGCAAGAAGTGATGTTAGTGTAGATTTTCCACAACCAATTGGACCTTCAACAACAATATATGAGTATTTATCGAATATATTCAACTGTCAATCCTAGTTATTAGCTGTGAAGTTATCAAAGAAGCCAATTTTTTTATTGACCCAAAATTTGGCATAGAAAAATCTGGGTCAATTTCTAGTAATGGCATTAATGTAAAAAGCCTTTCATGCATCCTTGGATGAGGTACGATTAATGTAGGAGTATCTAAAACTAGATTATCAATCAATAAAATATCTAGGTCCAGTGTTCTTGGCTCATTCTTTTTTATTCTAATTCTTCCGGACGCATGTTCAATCCTTTGAAGTTCGTAAAGTATATCGTGCGGTGATTGATCAGAAGTAATTTTAATAACAGCATTTATAAAATTTGGTTGATCAGTAAAACCAATAGGCGCAGTTTCGTAAAATGAAGATTTGTCTAATAATTTAAAGTCAGAAGCCGTTGCAATAGTCGAGATTGCAATTGTTAATTGATCGACTGGATTGTCTAAATTACTTCCAAGGGCGATGTAAATACTAGCCATGCTTTTTTTTTGATTTATTAATTATTAGTTTTTGTTTTGTTAGTTCATCTGCATCAATGAAATTTGTCCACCATGAAGCCATTTCCTTATCATCTATTTCAATTTTAGGTCTAAGCAACATAAAGTCATATGCAGCTCTAAATCTAGGGTGACCTAACAACCTATATATTTTATTTTTTGACGTATTATTAAAGCGAATTTGAAGTCTCCATATTTCTGACATTGAGGTACAGTATCTTTTTTGAATAGCAAATATTTTATTTTGTTTAGCCATAGTTTGATGGATTGCATCATTCAGCCCTAACGAAGGATGAGCATATTTCTTCTTATTATTGTTTTTCCAGAATGACAAAACATCATGCCATAAAAAAACTGATAATAAGAAGCCAGGGTTAGTTGATTTATTTTCTAAAACTCTTTGGTCTGTATCTTTCAGAACTTTTTTTAAGAAGATTTCTTCTTGTTCCTCAAGTTTATCTAGGACTGGAAAATAAATACTACTTAAATTATATTCCCTAAATATGGCAAGACTATCAAGCGCATGACCGGTAAAAAAAAATTTCATCAGTTCATCAAATAACCTTGAGTAAGGGACTTCATTTAAAAGCGGTAAAGAATTTTTAATTTGAATTTTATTTTTTTCAGAAATTTTTATTTTAAGTTTTACTGAGAACCTTATGGCTCTTAATATCCTAATCGGATCTTCTTTGAACCTAGTTTTTGGATCACCAATTAGGTTTATTTTTTTATTTTTAATATCTTTTAAGCCACTATAAAAATCAATTATTTTTTTATTATATGGGTTGTAATACAATGCATTGATTGTAAAATCTCTTCGCGCAGCATCCTGACGTATTGTACCAAACTCATTATCTTTCAATACGCCATTAGACATTTGTATTTTTTGAGTTGGACTTGTTCTAAATGTTGAAACTTCAATAATTTGCCTACCAAAAATAACGTGAACCAATCTAAATCTGCGTCCGATAATCATTGACCTCCTAAAGATTGATTTAATTTGCTCAGGAGTTGCGTTGGTAGCTATATCAAAATCTTTTGGTACTTTATGCATTAGGATATCGCGGATAGCACCACCTACTATGTATGCTTCAAAATTATTCTTTTTCAAATTATCAATTACAGTCAATGCATTGTCACTTATTAGTTTATGATTAATTTTATTGGAAGCAAAAATTAAATTAAATATAGCTAGAATTTTTTGAAAATATTTACTATTCATTGATTATGCTTGTCATATACTTTTTTCCCATAATATATCTTTCACTCCATTAGATTTATTTATAAACCTGGCAAGTACAAAAAGATAATCAGAGAGTCGATTAATATACTTAAGAGATGCTGAATTAATTTTTTCTGACTTACTTAATTTAAATAAAACTCTTTCAGATCTTCTGCAAACAGTTCTAGCAAGATGGCAATAAGCAGATTCTTTAGATCCTCCAGGAAGTATAAATTCTTTTAATGGTGGCAGTGTCTTATTTATTTTATCCAAGCTTTCTTCTAAAAATAATACCTTATCTTCATTTATTACTATGTGGTCTGGTATTGATAATTCACCTCCAATATCAAATAAATCATGCTGAATTTTATTAAGGATATCCTTAATTGGCGAAGGTAACTCTTCTGTTAAAATAATCCCAATAATAGAATTAAGTTCGTCAATATTCCCTAACCCCTCAATGCGTGTGCTAAATTTATCAACCCTAGATCCATCGGATAGTCCGGTTTTTCCTTCATCACCGGTTTTTGTGTATATTTTTGTTAGCCTATTCGCCATAATTTTCCTTTATCATATTCTACCTTAACCTAGTTTAATTAATGTTTTTATAACTTATAATTGATAAATGACAAATAATTCACCCATTGGTATTTTTGATTCTGGCATTGGCGGCTTGTCAGTGATGTCGGATATACATTCATTATTGCCTAATGAGAGCTTATCTTATATTGCTGATTCACTTTATGCTCCTTACGGATGCATGACTACTAAATCAGTAATCGAGAGGTCAGTCACAGTAACTGATTTTTTAATCAATTATCAAAATTGTAAAATTATAGTAGTCGCTTGCAATACTGCTACCGCTAATGCTATCAGAGAGTTACGAAGACTTTATGACATCCCGATAGTTGGAATGGAGCCAGCTGTAAAGCCCGCCTCTATAGCTACAAAATTAGGTAGAGTAGGGGTTTTAGCTACATCAGGTACTTTGGAGAGCTCTAAATTCTCGTCGTTGCTTGGTACCTACTCAGGTAAAGTGAAATTTTATACCCAAGCATGTCACGGGCTTGTTGATCTAATTGAACGAGGAGATATAGGTAGCAAAAAAAACAAAGCAGAAATTAAAGTTTTACTTCATAGCTTTTTAGAGCCCCTGGTGAAAAATAAAATAGACACAATAGTTTTAGGATGCACGCACTATATATTAATCCGTGATTTGATTGAGGGAATGATAGGCCCAGAAATTAGGGTTATTGATACTGGGCAAGCTGTGGCGGCTGAAGTGAAGAGAAAGTTACTTAAGTATCAGCTTCAGAGTTGCGACTCAGAAATAAAGCATTCAATTTGGTCTAATAGTAGCAATCCAAACATAGAAACAATAATAAACTGCACGGCTAAATATTTACAGGGCCAATATAAGTTTTATAGTAATTGGCCCTAGTATCTTAATCAATAAAAGTTAACCACTCTTCATAGGTATTATTAACACCTTTAACAGTATCAAAGTATATGGATTGAATTTCTCTAGTCATGGGACCTCTTTTGCCTTTACCAATCTTTCTTCGGTCAAGTTCTCTTATAGGGGTCACTTCTGCTGCTGTTCCAGTAAAGAAGGCCTCATCCGCAGAGTAAACTTCATCTCGAGTGATATTTCGCTCTATAACCTCAATCTTTAAATCTTTAGCTATAGTTGTTACTGTCTCCCTAGTGATTCCTTCAAGAGCGGAAGTTAACGAAGGGGTAATTAGCTGCCCATTCCTAACAATAAATATATTTTCTCCAGTACCTTCAGCTACAAAGCCTTGGGTATCAAGTAATAATGCTTCATCATAACCGTCAGCAGTAGCTTCTTGATGGGCTAATATGGAATTCATATAGTTACCATTTGCCTTAGCTTTACACATTGTGCTATTGATATGATGTCTTGAGAAAGAGGAGGTTTTTACATTAATACCTAACTCTAAGGCTTCCTGTCCCATATATGCACCCCAACTCCATGCGGCAACAATCATATTTGTAGATAAAGCTTTTGCTGAAATACCCATTTCCTCCGCGCCGTAGAAGGCCATTGGCCTAATATAGCCAGATTTTAAATTATTTTTTCTTACCGATTCTAGATGAGCTTTATTAACTGTCGCAAAGTCATATGGTAATTTCATTCCTACGATATGAGCTGAATTAAACAATCTTTTAGTATGGTCATCGAGGCGAAAGATTGCCGGGCCTTTTTTAGTTTCATAAGCACGAACTCCCTCGAAAACACCTAATCCATAGTGAAGTGTGTGTGTCAAGACATGTGTGGTAGCTTCTCGCCACGGAACAAATTTATTGTTAAACCAAATTAACCCGTCTCTATCATCCATTGATTGTGGAAGTGCCATAATATTCCTTTAGTTATAATAAAATTCTAACTTTAACCCATCTTCAATATAGTTAACTTAGCATGATAAAATGAAAAACAACATTTGAGAAATTTACTATGAAAAAAAAATTATTAATTATCATTGCAATAGCATTAATTGTTGCATGTTCAAAAACAAACGAGTCGAACTTTAATGGCTCTGATATTACACTAGCTAACCTAGATTCTGATTTTAATTTAACAGATCATAATGGAAATAACAGGTCAATAGCTGATTTTCGGGAAAAGGTTGTTGCAATATTTTTTGGATTTACACACTGTCCAGACATTTGTCCTACGTCAATGTTAGAACTTAAAGCAATTAAAGCGGAATTAGGGGTAAATGAAAATGAGCTACAAGTTCTATTTATCACCGTAGACCCAGAAAGAGATACAGTCGAGGTACTCAATGAATATGTTCCATCATTTGACAAAGCATTTCTTGGTCTAACTGGGAAGGAAGCTGATATTAAAAAGGTTGCACAGCAGTATAAGGTATTCTTTCAAAAAGTAATCGATGGAAGTAGCTACACAGTGGACCATTCATCAGGAATATACCTTATTGGTAAGGACGGTAGGGTTAGGATTAGGCACCCTTACGGGTCACCACCAAATTTAATTGCTGAGGATATTCTTAAACTAATTTAGTCAATTGAGTAAAGCTCCAACCCCCTTTCTTTAAGAAATTTTTCATCAGCTTTGAATTTGGGGCATAATTTTTCAACTTCAGCCCAAAATTGATCTGAATGATTCATAAACTTTAGGTGAGCTAATTCATGGCATATTACGTAGTCAATTACTGACGGACTCGCTTGAATTAACCTCCAATTTAATCTCACTTCACTCTTACTATTACAAGTTCCCCATCTTGTTTTTGCATTTGATAAAAAAACTGCACGTGGTGATAAGTCATGCTCTTTAGAAATTTCTTTCACTCTTTGGTTAAAATATTCTAGTGCTCTATTCTTAATCCAATTTTTAAAATTGTCTTTAAGGCTTTCTTGGCAATCAACATTCTTGGAGTAAAAAAATAATGCATTATTTTTACCCCAAATAATATTTAAACTATCAGACTTAATTAAAATTATTTCAATTTGCTTACCTAAAAATTTGAATTTTTCTTTATTTTTTACGACGAGTTTTTTAGGGACAGATAACACAAGTGAAATTTTTTTTTCAATCCACTTTTGTTTTGTTTTTAATAATTCATTGATTCTATTTTGAGACATTAGTAAGGGAGCATTAACTGTCAGTCCATTTTCAGTAACCCTCATTGATATCGTCTTTCTATTTCTTTTAATCAATTCATATATAATTGGTTTTTCATCAGAAAACTGCAGTTTAATATTCTTTTTTACAATAAAATTAAACATTAAGTTTTAGCATCTCATTCTCAATCCATTCTTTTGTTTTTCTATTAACTGTTGCTGCAGATAAATTTTTTGTAATTATCTCTGGCCCAATTGAAACCTTTATTACACCTGGTTTTTTAATAAATGAATTTTTTGGCCAATAAAATCCGGCATTGTGAGCAACTGGAATTATATTTAAGTTTGCTTGTGTAGCAAGCCATGCTCCGCCAATATGATACCTTCCAATTTTTTTTGGTTTAATTCTCGTGCCTTCTGGGAAGATTGTGATACAGAACCCTTTTTTTACTCTATCTATTCCTTGTTTCAGCATATGCTCCAATGATTTTCTACCATCACTTCTATTAATTGCTATTGGCGAAGTCATTGCTAGCCCCCAACCAAAAAAAGGGATCCACAGTAACTCTCTTTTTAATACCCAGACTTGCGGCGGAAATATTTCTTGAAATGCTAGTGTCTCCCATGCTGACTGATGTTTTGAGAGAATCATAAAAGAATTTTTTGGGATGTTAGATGTTCCTTTAACCTCAAAAGACAGATTGCAAGTAAATTTTAGCCAAAATAATATAGATTTTGCCCACAACGTAATAATTTTGTATCTCAAAATTGCTGTAAATGGAAAAGTCATTATTGCAAAGATAGTGAAAGGGACAGTAAATACCATCAGACCTACTTGGAATATAATTGAGCGAGTTATCATAAATTAATAATGTTTCAATATTTCATCAATTGCATCACTTAAATTATTGAAAATCCAGGTGTTTTTAGGGTATTGATTTGACAAAATTGTTTGCTCCCCGTTTCCTGTTTTTACTAGTATTGGTTGAGCTTGAACTTTATCGAAAGCGAGTAAATCTCTTTGAGAGTCGCCAACTGCTGGTATGTCTTTTAAAGAGACATTGTAGTATTCATTAATTTGATTTAATAATCCAGCTTTTGGTTTTCTGCAATCACATTTATCAAGGTCGGTATGAGGGCAATAAAAAAATTTATCAATGTGACCACCTAATGCCTTTAATGTAATAGAAATCTTTTCGTTAATTCCGTTAAGTGCAGCCATATCATAAAGACCCTTACCAATCCCAGCCTGGTTTGAAGCAATAACAACTTTAAATCCATTTTTATTAAGCCTTGCTATTGATTCAAGACTTCCTGGAATAGGAACCCATTCTTCAGCATTTTTTATATAGTCCGAGCTATCATAATTAATTACTCCATCTCTATCTAAGATAACAAGTTTCATTATTAGCTAAGTAACTTTGAAATATCGGCAACACTATTTAATGCTAAATAGAGTTGGTTAAGAAGTGAGTGACGGTTTGATTTTACTTTATTATTTTCTGCGTTAACCATGACCTTGTCAAAAAAATTATCAATCGGATTTTTTAATTCCACAAGAATATCCAAAGCCTTAATGAAGTCTTTATTTTCAATAGATGCTTTAATTATTGGGTGTAGATGCTCTAATTTATCATGTAATTCAATTTCAGCTTCCTCTTCAAGAAGGGTTGTATTGACAGATTCAATTATGGTTTCATCATACTTCTTTAAGATATTTCTTACCCGTTTGTTAGCAGAAGCTAAATCTTGTGATTGAGTTAGTTTTGTAAATGAATTCAATGCCTTTAATCTGTTTGGCAGGTCATTAATATAGGCATACTTTAAAGATAAAACAGCTTCAACTTGTTCAGAGGTATATTCTTTCTCTTTTAGGTAGTTGAATAATCTTTCATGGATAAATTTTATTAATAATAATTTTTCCCGCTCATTTTTTGAAGGAATAAATTTATTAATAAGTTCTATGAAGTTTAGGGGAATATTTTTTTCAATAATTATTCTTATGATACCTATTCCATTTCTTCTTAATCCAAATGGATCCCTATCACCAGTTGGAATCTCATTAATAGAGAATAAACTAATTAACGTTTCAAATTTATCAGCAAGCGCAGATAGATCTCCCAGCCTATCCCTTGGCAATGTGTCACCAGAAAATTTTGGCTTGTAATGATCTTCAATAGCATTTACAAATTCACTTGATTCATTGAGTTCAATTGCATAGTATCTTCCCATTGTTCCCTGTAATTCTGGAAACTCACCAACCATTTGGCTGACAAGATCTGACTTTGAAAGAATAGCCAATCGTTCAAAATCAATTTTGAGTTCTAAGTTAAGCTCCGAGTTAATATAAGACATTATATTTGCGACTCTTTTAGCTCTTTCTTCCTGAGAGCCAATCTTATTGTGGTAAATAATTGATGAAAGTTTAGTAGCGAATGACTCTAGCCCTTCTTTTTTATCTTGATCAAAGAAGAATTGAGCATCAGCTAATCTAGGACGAATTACTTTTTCGTTTCCCTCAATAATATTTTTAGTATTTTGAGGATTTGAGTTAGAGGTGATAATAAATTTATTTGATAGAGAGTTTTTAGTGTCAAAAAGAGGGAAATACTTTTGATTTGATTTCATTGTTAATATTAGGCATTCCTTAGGAATTTTTAAAAATTTTTCTTCAAATTCCCCGATTAGTATATTTGGTGACTCCACTAGTGCAGTAACTTCATTCAGCAGATTTTCATCTTCAATTATTTTAAATCTACCATCTTGTGAATCAAGGTATTTCGCAATTTCGGAATTAATTTTCTGCTTTCTATCCTCGAAACTAACAATAACTTTCCCAATCTCTAATAACTTTTTTTCGTAATTATTAGCATGATCAATTTTTATTAAAGGAAGATCTGAGTCAAACCTATGGCCTATTGTCTGATTGTTAGATTCCATTCCATAGGCATTTATTTTAAGTGCTTTACTACCATGCAGTATTAATAAGTTCTTAATGGGCCTTACAAAATTTACTGTTGTCCAGCCATCATTAAGCTGATATGTCATCATTTTTTTAATTGGTAATTGATTAAGGCTTTTAGTAATGATTTCGGCAAGTTCATTTTCAAGTTTCTCACCAACAAATTCTTTTTGAAGGAATAGTACCTCTTCATCCCTTTCTTTTTTTTGCACAATATTTTCTAAATTTTTATATGACTCGCCTAATGAATTAAGTTTTTTTATAAGAGCCTGTGTTGGTTTTTTATTTTCATCAAAACCAATCCTTGATGGCATGAGTTTTACTAATTTATTTTGGGTTTTAGCTTGTTCCTTAACTAAATTTATTCTTGCACCTATTCGCCTAGGGGTTGAATAAAAACTTAAGTTAATTGAATCAATTAAGTTTTTAGCAAGTAATTCTTTTGCAATAAACTCAGAAAATTTTAAACCCAGCTCCTTCTGTGAACTTGGTGGAAGTTCCTCTGTAAGCAATTCAATTAAAAGATTCTCTATTTTCATCTTTTATCACTTTTTTTATTTAATGAATCAATTACTTCCCTTGAGTGTTCGGAGTCAGCAAGAGGGAACCCAAGTTTTTTTCTACTTTGAAGATAAGAGTTAGCAACTTCTCTGGAAATTTTTCTAATTCTAGCGATATAATCAGCTCTTTCTGTGACACCTATAACTCCTCTCGCATCCAGTAAATTAAATGTGTGTGCTGCCTTTAGTACTTGCTCATAAGCAGGAAGTGCTAAGTTATTTTCTACCAGGTAGCTTGCTTGTTTTTCATGTGATGAAAAAGCTAATAGCAGAAATTTTGAATCACTATGTTCGAAATTATAAGCGCTTTGCTCAATTTCATTTTGTAAAAATATATCTCTATATTTTAGGTCTTTAGTCCATTGAATATCATAAATACTATCTACATTTTGAATGTACATCGCTAGTCTTTCTAGCCCATATGTAATTTCTCCAGTAATTGGCTTGCATGCAATACCACCAACCTGTTGGAAATATGTGAATTGTGTAACCTCCATTCCATTAAGCCACACCTCCCACCCTAAACCCCAGGCACCTAACGTTGGATTTTCCCAATCGTCTTCTACCAATCTAATATCATTTTTTTTAAGATCAAATCCAAGATTCTTAAGAGAACTCATGTACAAGTCAACAATATCTTCTGGAGCTGGTTTTAATGCCACTTGAAATTGATAGTAATGTTGAAGTCTATTTGGATTTTCACCATAGCGTCCGTCTTTTGGTCTTCTGCTTGGCTGAACATAGGCAGCTTTCCATGGCTCTGGTCCAATAGCCCTTAAAAAAGTTGCTGTATGTGAAGTCCCTGCTCCAACCTCCATGTCATATGGCTGAATGATCGCACAACTATTTTGACTCCAATATTCTTGGAGGTTAAATATAATTTCTTGGAAAGTTAGGTTCATAATTTTAGCTTTAAAGTTATCCATTATTTTACTGCTTTTTTAAGCTACCTCAAAGAATTAGATATTAAGAAATAAATTATTTAATTTTTTTTATGAAAATAAAATAAAGACCTTAGAAAATAAAATAATAATATTGAAATAGATATTATAAAAATTGGGATGTTGGTAAAAAAAGTGTAAGGAGTACGGCCTTCATACCCTTGAACCGTTTGAGTTAATATACCGGACACAAATTGCGGTAATTCTTTTAAAACTTTCCCATCAACATCAATAAAAGCGGTTACACCTGTGTTTGTAGCCCTTACCATCATCTTTCCTGTCTCAATTGACCTAGCTTGAGATATTTGTAAGTGTTGCTGGGCTGCAATTGATTTGCCATACCAAGCATCATTACTTATATTCACATAAAGGTTGGGCAAACTAACCTTACCGTCGTAGCGTTTTATAATCTCACTACCAAAAACATCTTCATAGCATATATTTACCGCAATAGATGTATCGTTGACCCAAAATTTTGGAGCATTGCTTGATAAACCTCTCTGTAAACTATTAAAGGGAATATGCAGCCAATTTTCATAAAAATAACCTAAATAATTTTCAAAAGGTATAAATTCGCCAAATGGAACTAGGTGCTCTTTTCTATATGTTTGTGCCTGCTCACTCCCAATTAAAAATGCTGAATTATAAAACCCATGATTACTCGATTCAATGGCTCCTAAAATAACGTTACTTTTGTTGTGGAAAGTATGATCTTCGATATTTTGTAAAAATTTTTGAGGTAAGTCCTTAAATAAAATCGGCATAGATGTTTCCGGTAATATTATTAGTGATGAGTCACTGCTTAAAATTAACTTTTGATAATGATCCAAGGACGCATTAATCATACTTTTATCCCACTTCTTGTCTTGTGAAATATTTCCTTGGATAAGGGAGATGCTGAAAGGGTCGCCTTTGGGTTTTGTCCATTTAATACCTTTAAGATATTGTCCGCCCACCCAAATAGATATAAGCACGGTTAGTAATAACACTTTAGCGGAATCTTTTTTGAAAAATTTAAAAATTAAAACAGATGAAAGAACAACAAGGAATGAGATTCCATGTATTCCAATAATAGGTAAGTAACCTGTTAAAGGACTATGAGGGACCTGGGTATAACCTAGGGAAAGCCAAGGAAATCCTGTAAATGCTGTACTTCTTAATAATTCAATTAAAGTAAAAAATGCAGGAATAAAATAGATAGTATTTTTATATCTCTTGAATAAAGAAAAGGGCAAAAAGAAAAGGGCAAGATATAAACATAAAGCTAATGTTGAAAAAACTGCCATCAGAGAGGGCATACCTCCGAATTTTTGTAAGCATATATAGATCCAGTAAATACCAAAAATAAAAAAACCGCTCCCATAGAGGAAGCTTTTAATATTTTCTGAGCCATTACTATTCGTTATATAAAGTAGACTAATTATTGTAAAAAAAATTAATGGATAAAAATTAAATGGGGAGAAGGCAAGTATTGAAAAGGAGCCCAATAAGAAAGGTAACAGGTATTTATAAGTAAGAGGAAGAAATTTCATTAAAGTACTATTTTAAAAATTATAAGTAGTACTTTAACTTTTTTATTTAGGAAGGACTAGCTTTAAAACATATTCTCAGGTCTATCAACCTCATATTTTTGACCTTCAAATTTTGAATTCTCATCAACTTCGTTCATGAAAACTACTGACTCAACATAGCCATCAATTATATCTAACTCTGTGGTTGGAAAGTACTTTCCATTTTCATCGGTATTTAAATTGTGGTAATACCAAGTGCTTGCAATAACTTCATTTGAAGATTTCATTTTTAGATCTAGTTTTTTTGCAGGGTCACCAATAATGTTTACTATTTCTTCGGGTGTTAAAAGCCCAATAACACTAACAAACTCACGATATTCTGTTGGTATTTCTGTAATAAGGAGTTCCTTCTCAACATCTTGAATGCTTTCATGATGATTTGTGTGACCCATTGATATATGAAGTAGAAAAAATAGGCTTGCAATATATTTCATAAGATTATCCTAATAAGTAAAGTGAGTAGAGCATTTAAAATTGAATAAAGTTCAAAGTATTAAAGTTTAGTTTCGGGCAAATTAATATCAATTAAAATTGTATAAACTTTCCTACTATCGGCTCTAAGAATTGTGATATCAAATCCATCAAATGATATTTTGTCATCTTTTTCGGGTAGATATCCAAATTTATGAATAACTAATCCACCAATAGTAGTAAATTCTTGGTCACTATATTGAGTACTAAAAAAACCATTAAAATCAGTTATATCTGTGCTTGCTTTAACTCTAAATTTTCTTTCTTGGCTTTCAATAATGTTATCTTCGGTTTCATCGTAATCATATTCATCCTCAATATCCCCGACTATTTGCTCAAGGACATCTTCAATTGTAACCATTCCTGAAACACCACCATATTCATCTACAACAATAGCGATATGGTTCCTATTGGTTCTAAAATCTTTTAGTAAAACATTTAGTCTCTTAGATTCAGGAACAAAATTAGGAGGTCTTAACATGTCCCGTATTTCAAACTCTTTATCCGTATTAAACTTTAGTAGGTCTTTTGCCAACAGAATGCCAATTACGTTGTTTATACTATCTTCAATAACTGGGAACCTTGAATGGGCAGTTTCTATTACAAAAGGAATAAACTTTCCCGACGGTTTTTGGATGTCAATAACATCCATCTGTGAGCGTGGAATCATAATATCGCGCACTTGCATTTCTGAAACATTGAGAACACCTTCAAGCATCATCAATGAGTCTGCATCTAGTATATTCTTATCAAAAGCAGATTTTAGTATATCTGCAAGTTGCCCCTTGTCACCAGGGTTAAGTAGAAATTTTCTTATTTTTTTTATTAGCTGTATTTTTTTACTTTTCATTTTATTTAAAACCCTAGGTAAGGGTCTTTTATTCCTAATATTTTTAAAATTTTCTTTTCTTTAGCTTCCATTCTTTTTTCATCTATTTTATTTTCGTGGACGTAGCCCAAAAGATGTAAATACCCATGAATAATTAAATGAGTGTAGTGGTCAATTATTTTTTTTTGTTGTAATTTTGCTTCTTTTTTTATTATTGAATGACATAAGACAAGGTCACCCATAAGTGGCTTACTCTCAATCAAGAATGATAAAACATTAGTGGCACTATTTCTATTGCGATATTTCATATTTAATTTTTTAGATTCTTTTTCAGAAACTATCCTGATGGTGAGTTCAGTTTTTTTATTTGAAACAATGGATAGCCAATCATAGCAATCCTTCAATCTTAATTTATTTCTCTTATGAAGAGTATCTTGCATATAAATTTTAATATTATTTTTGATATTCATATTTTACTTAATTACTATCAAATTTTTCATAGGCATTAATAATTTTTTGGACCAACGGATGCCTTACAACATCAGCTGAAGTAAAATTAATAAATTGTATTCCATTAATACTCTTCAGTATTTTCTGAATTTCAATTAATCCGCTTAATTGATTTTTTGCTAAATCAATCTGTGTTACATCACCTGTTATAACTGCTTTTGTACCAAATCCAATTCTAGTTAAAAACATTTTCATCTGTTCAGGAGTTGTGTTTTGTGCTTCATCTAAGATAATAAAGCTTTGATTTAAAGTCCTTCCTCGCATATATGCAAGCGGCGCAACCTCTAATATACCTTTGTCAAACATTCTTGTTACATTGTCATATCCAGCTAAATCATATAATGCATCATAAAGTGGCCTTAGATACGGATCGACTTTCTGTGTTAAATCTCCAGGTAAGAAACCTAACCTTTCTCCAGCTTCTACAGCAGGGCGGACTAAAACAATTCTTTTAACTTTTTCTCGATTCAAGGCATCCACTGCAGAAGCAACAGCAAGAAAAGTTTTACCCGTTCCTGCGGGACCAATTCCAAAATTTATATCATTTTTTTGAATACTATTCAGGTAATCTATTTGCATGGGTGTTCGACCCTGAAGCTCATCTTTAAGTGTAATAAGTTGTGGGGATTTTTTCATATCCTTTTTATCAATTTTATTAACTTCAACCAAACTTAATTGTATGTCTTCAGGGCTTATTGATTTACTTGCTCTCGCATAAAAATTTTCAACTAGTTGCGAACCAAGTTCGATATTTTTTTTTTGACCTGAAAATGTAAAAAGTGCTCCTTTTCTAGTAATCTCGATGTCTAATCCAGCACTTATTTGAGCTATATTTTCATTTAGAACTCCGCAAAGATTCGCTAACTTTTTATTATCATTCTCCGGTAGCCTTAATTCAGTTTTCATGAATTTATTATTTTCCCAGCCAGGTATTAGAGTCATATTGGTTTATTTGACAATTAAAGGTTTTGATAAATAATTTTTTGCTCATAAATTAATTTTTTTTTAAAGTCAGTAAGTATAGCTTTTTTTCAGGAAATCTATTAAATATGTAAATATATAGATTATTAGAGTAACATTTTATTATGGAAAATTTCCCAATATTTTTAAATCTTAAGAAAAAATCAGTATTGGTAATTGGTGGTGGAGATATTGCACTTCGTAAGGTAAAGCTATTGATTAAAGTTAAACCAGAAATAAAAATTATTGCAAACAGATTTTGTGAAGAGCTTGAGTGTTTAGCTAAGTCTAATTCAATTAAATTAATTAAAAAAAGTTTTGTTGAGGCCGATATTGTTAATCCCATGATTATAATTGCAGCTACAAATAATATTAAATTAAATAAGACACTTTCTTTATTGGCAAAGAAAAAAAATATTTTAATAAATGTTGTTGATCAACCAAGCTTATGTACTTTTACAATGGGCTCTATTATCGAAAGAGATTCTTTAGTAATCGCAATTTCTAGTGCTGGTAAGGCTCCTGTTTTAGCAAGAAAAATTAGGGAAAAAATTGAAATATTGGTACCTCAGGGTTATTCTAAGTTAGTTGAGTATGCTGGTAATTTAAGGGCAATGATAAAAGAAAAAATAAAACTAGTAAGTAAGAGAAGGTTTTTTTGGGAACAGTTTTTTGAAAGTGAAATTATTTATAACTCTTTACTGAAACAAGAAAAGCTTGATAATAAATTAATTAATAATTTAATAAAAGAATCTAATCTTATGTTAGGAGAGGTTTACCTAGTGGGTGCCGGCCCTGGAGAAAGAGATTTATTAACACTACGAGCTCTTCAGTTAATGCAAAAGTGTGACCTCTGTATCTATGATAATTTAGTTTCCAGTGAAGTGCTTGAGTTAGTTAGAAGGGATGCAGATTTGATCTATGCAGGCAAAAAGTTAGACCAACACACCCTCAGTCAACAAGAAATAAATAAATTATTAATAAAATATGCGAAGAAAGGCAAGAAAGTTTTGCGCTTAAAAGGCGGTGATCCTTTTATTTTTGGAAGAGGCGGGGAGGAAATTGAATGCCTAATGAAGGAGAAAATTAATTTCCAAGTAGTGCCAGGAATTACAGCAGCAAATGGTATTTCAGCCTACGCAGGCATACCATTAACACATAGAGACTTTGCCCAAAGTTGTTTATTTCTAACGGGTCACTTTAAGGAGGGAAAGATTGATTTTAATTGGCCTATGTTGGTTTCAGAAAATCAAACTTTAGTTATTTACATGGGCTTATTAAGTTTAGCTGATCTAACTTTTAACCTTATAAAAAATGGAATGAAGAAAGATACTCCTGTTGCAGTTATTGAGAGCGGGACAACTAGTAAGCAAAAAGTGATTATTGGAAAATTAAGCCACATAAGGTCAAAAGTGTCTAGGGCAAACATAAAATCTCCAGCGCTAATCATTATTGGGGAAGTCGTAAACTTAAGACAAAAACTTAATTGGTTTAAGTAAAGGTTATGCGCTGATTATAGGTATGGTTATTTTTGCTTCTAACCCACCTTTTTTTATATTTATGAGCTCGAGTTTTCCATCATGAGATTTTGCTATTCGGTCAGCTATTGTTAAGCCTAATCCGCAACCTCCTGTATTTCCTCTGGCTTCATCAACTCTTTCGAAGGGCTTAAGAAGTTGTGCCTTTTGATCTTCAGGAATACCTGGACCTTTATCAATTATACTTATTGATAAAGACTCTTCATTGAGGGTGGCCTGCACCAGAACCTTGTCATTTGAGTAATAAAATGCGTTATTAATAAGATTATCTAAACACCTCTGAAAAGCAAGAGGCCGAATATCTAAAAATAATTTTTTTGGGACCTCTGTCTTTATATTTTTCTTTTTTAATGTGAAATTTTGTCCCATACGTGCATGTTTAGTTTGAATTTCTTTCAATAACCTCCCTATATTGACAGGATTTTTTGGCTCATCATTAAAGCCTCTAGCAAAATCAAGGAACTGATTTAATATCTCATTGAGCTCTTGCATATCTTCTTCCATACTTTTTTTAAGTTCTTCAGAGCCATCAGGAAGCATTTCAGTAGCAATCCTAATTCTTGTTAGTGGGGTTCTGATGTCATGAGATACACTTGCAAGTAAAAAGCGCCTTTCGCTATTAATCTTTGCAAGGTTATCTATCATTTCGTTAAATGCTATGCTGAGCTCTTTGAATTCATCAACGCTATCGAGAGGTAATTTATCTACAGCATGACCCTTTCTGACCTGATCTGCAGCTTCTATTAATCTATTAATAGGCCTACTAATTCTTTTAGTTGTTGCGTACGCTGCTACCAGAGTAAGGATAGCAATAATTGTTCCCCAACCAACCCAATGCCAAGGGAAGGGGCGGTCTGCAATTGATTTCGGTATGGAGACCCAAAAAGGGTTGTTATTAATATCAAAGCTTACCCAAATACCATCAATTCCATAGTGATTAACTGCGATCAGAGTTCCCGGCGGAAGTTTTTTACCAATTTTACTAACAACTAGTTCAAGAAATGGGTCTTCTGGTATTGGCTCTATTTTTTCAAAGTAATTAGCTGGGTAGATTCTTACATTTCCAGTTCCATCTAGCTCATTAAGTAGCTGCAATCTTTTACTAGGGGAGGCTGCTGAAATAGATGCTTTTGTAAATTTAACAATCGTTGCAATTTCTTCAGCTAACGTTTCTGCTCTCGGCTCTCTTTCGTATAGATCAAATATTTTAAGAGAAAAAAGCTGACTTATAACCAGAAGTGCCGCAATAAGCAATACAAATCTTGTAAGTAATTTTTTTGGGAATAAGTTCAATTATAATATTTCGCCGTCAGGATTAAAAATATACCCATAACCCCATTTCGTTTGAAGGTAACGGGGGCGATTAGGATTATCCTCTATAAGTCTTCTGAGCCTCGATATTTGAACATCAATGCTTCTGTCAAAAACATCAAGTTCCTTTCCTTTAGCTAGCTGCATTAATTGGTCTCTAGATAAAGGTTGTTTTGAGTGGTCGGTAAATACTTTAAGGAGATCAAACTCTCCAGCAGTAATGGAAATATTTTTCCCGTTTCTACTTAGACTTCTAGTTCCAACATTAAACTCATAAGATCCAAATTTAATTACTTTATTTTTTGGTTCTATTTTAGGGGCATTCTGCCTCCTAAGTATTGCATTTATCCGAGCTAAAAGTTCACGAGGATTGAATGGTTTAGGTAGATAATCGTCCGCACCCATTTCTAACCCTACTATTCTATCAACTTCATCGCCTTTGGCAGTTAGCATTATTATTGGAATATCAACCTTGTTAACTCTATAGCGCTGACAAATAGTTAAACCTGATTCCTCAGGCATCATTAAATCTAAAATAATTAAGTCAACTTCATTTGCGCTCACAACCCTATCCAATTCTTTTCCACCAGCAGCTGTAATAACATCTAAGCCTTGATCCTTAATATATTTAGCAGTTAATTCTCGAATTTTAGCGTCGTCATCAACTAAAGCAATTAGATATTTTTTTTCACTCATAGTGTTTTTTCTTTTTTAGGTGTAATTTTAAATAGCATGTGTAATATTAACTTGTATACGCTTACTTTAATAGTTACAATTTTGTTACAAAATCATATGTTTTTGTAATATTCCGTTAACATTCAGGTAGGAAAATATCTTTCCAACTTAAAAAGTTTTAATTATTGAATTTGAGTAAATTTTTAAATACTAAGTTACTGTTATCATTAGTTTTTTTTGCTTACAGCTACTCTATTGCTGAAGTGAAAGCAGATAATATGCAGGCAGTAGATGACCAAAAGTATATTGAACCTTCTGATTTAGAAGGAATTCATGAGGCATTGTCAATATTTTCTGGATCAAATAAGCAATACAATCTAATATACGAACAAAAAAAGAGAGAAATGCTTGATAGTGTAGAAGAGCGTTTTTTAGCTTGTGATTCAGATAATGATCAAACTCTTGACGTGTACGAGACAACTCAATGCTTACCACAGGTAGCGAGACAATTTAGAGAGGTTGATACAGATAATGATAATTTAATTACATTGGATGAAATGTCAATTTTAGCAAAAAATTATCAGCAGAGATCTAACCAAGATAGCAATTCATCGCGCACTAAAATTGTCGAGGAGGATAAAAAAAATCCTGCCGCCACGCTTGAAGGTGATAATTCAGTAAATACTGATAATAAGTCTTTATAGTTCTTTACTTAATACAAAATTATTACTAGACTCAATCTCCTATGATTGAGATAACCTCTTACACTAGTTACACCCAGCTTAAAAAATCTTTAACAAATTTATTAATCGAATCCCCATTTTTAGACTTATGTTTTTTTGAGGCCTTGGAGGCTTCAAAATCAATTGGGGGCGAGACAGGATGGAGGTCTTTTCCCATAGTCGCAACTAAAGAGGCAGAAGTGGTTGGTTTTATGCCAGTTTTCTTAAAAAGTCATTCGTACGGAGAATATGTTTTTGATTGGTCCTGGGCAGAAGCGTTTGAGAGACATGGCTTGAGCTACTATCCGAAAATGATTTCTGCGATTCCATTCACCCCAATTACTGGGAAAAGAATAGTAGCAAAAGATCCTGAAATAAAAAAATTAATGATTAAGGCTTTAGAAAAAATTTTAGCAGAACATAAGATTTCTTCATGCCATATTTTATTTCCTGAGAAGGAAGACTCTGATTTATTTAACAGTATGGGGTGGTTACTTAGAGAGGGAGTCCAGTTTAAATGGGAGAATAAATCATACCCATCATTTAATGTTTTTCTATCAGATTTATCCCATAACAAGAGGAAAAAAATTAAACAAGAGAGACGAAAGGTTTTGGAAAGTGGTATTAAGGCAGTTGTAAAAACTGGAAATGAAATTGAGAAGGAAGATATTGATTTTTTTTACTTATGTTATTGCAAAACTTATGAGCTTCATGGTTCTTCTCCATACTTGACCAAAGAATTCTTTTTGAAATTATTTGAATCAATGCCTGACAAATTAGTTTTTATTTTTGCAAGAAGGGGCGGAGAGAATATAGCGAGCGCATTAAATATAATTGGGTCTGATACTCTCTATGGCCGTTATTGGGGTGCCTTAGAGTATGTCCCTAGCCTTCATTTTGAATTATGCTATTACCAGGGTCAGGAATTTTGTATTGCAAATAAAATTAGTTACTTTGAGGGCGGCGCTCAGGGTGAGCATAAACTGGCTAGAGGTTTTAAGCCATTTAAAACTTTTTCCAATCATTTTATTGCAAATAAAGATTTTAGTTCAGCAATAAATGATTTTTTGGATAAAGAAGCTAATCACATGAATCATTATGTAAATGAATTGGATGAGAGAAGTCCTTTTAAAAAATAAATTAGAAAAATTTATTTATCAAGTATGAAGCTTACAAAATAATATAATATTAAGCCTAATATAATGACTAATATAAACCCTACAATCAGGAAGTATTTTACGCCACTATTTTCAATAAACTCATCGTCATTATGAAGGTTTTTTTTTGATTGAATGCCGCAAAATGCTGATAAAACACTTTTAATTATAGAAAAAATTTTCATTTAATATTTTAACTTCACATTATTTTTTAAATCTTCTAAGTTTTTTTCCTCTACCAATTTTAAATACTTTGACAGCTATATTTCTTAGATAATTATCAATTACCCCATAAGCTCGCCTTATTTTTTGGTCTGGACGCCCTGTGAAAAATGTTGGGTTGACGTAATCTATTTTCTCTGGGCAGTTTTTTGAGAAGTAATAATTAGAGATTACATGCCTAGGTCTTATGGATTTCACTGGCTCTACTGAGTGCCACGTATGTTTTGATGTTTCCATTACCACTAATCTATTAAATTTAGCATGTATTTTGAAAGGCTTTAAGACTTTCTTGTCCCAAAGCTCCAAGCATCCTCCGTCAGTTTTTTTAAAATACGGTGTCATATAAAATAATAAATTTAATCTTCGGTATCTTTTTCTGTCTGCATCATGTGAGTTATCAATATGGGGATTTATAAAATGTCCTTTAGCAAACTTTGAAATTCCAGATGCATATAGGCTTGGGTCTGCTTCAAGGCCTTTTATTTTTGTTATACCGCGTATCAAACTTAAGATTTCTTTATTGTGGAACGCCTCTGTAATATCACTTAGTATCAAATCAACTTCATCTAATTTTGCAAAACCATATCCTCTTTCTCTGAAAGAGCTACTATAAGTCCATGGGAAATTCTCTTTAGGGAATGCTTCATAAATTTTTTGGGCAATACTTGCAGGCAAAAGATTGTCGATATAAAAAAATTTTGTTTTAGTGAAATTATTTTTTAAAAAATACTGTTCTGAGAGTGCCCTGGAATTCTGCTTAAGTTTTTTTTGGAGCAATGAGATTAATTTTTTTTTCATTTTAAAAATTCACTTTTATTTTGTTACTTATCTACCTTCAATAATTAAAATGGTAGTGATGGAGAGACTTGAACTCTCGACCTCAGCATTATGAATGCTGCGCTCTAACCAACTGAGCTACATCACCATATGATTAATTAACGTGAGATTATATTTTTTTAACTTCACAAAGTCAAAGTCATACTAAACATTAAATCTAAAGTGCATAATATCACCATCTTTAACAATATAATCCTTTCCTTCTAACCTCATTTTTCCAGCTTCTTTAGATTTTTGTTCTCCGTTAAATTCAATATAATCCTTATATCCAATTACTTCAGCCCTAATAAAACCTTTTTCAAAGTCTGTGTGAATAGCTCCTGCAGCTTCAGGTGCGGCGGCACCAACTTTAATAGTCCAAGCTCTCACTTCCTTAACACCAGCAGTAAAGTATGTTTGTAAGCCCAGTAAGTTTTGGGCTGAACGAATAACGCGATCAAGTCCGGGCTCTTCTAAACCCATCTCTGAAAGGAATAATTTTTTTTCATCATTTTCGAGCTCAGCAATATCTGATTCAATCTTTGCTGATACTGCTACTACCGGCACATTAATATTTTTAGCATAGGTTGCCAACTTGTCTAGTAAATCATTATTTGTAAATCCATTTTCATCTACATTTGCTAAAAACATTATTGGTTTAATTGTGATCAAGCATAATGGTTTTAGAAGGTTATGTTCATCCTCATCTAAGCCTAAATTTATTGCTAACTTACCATCATTAAAAGTTTCTTCAACTTTTTTGTAAATATTTAATAAATTTATTGCATCCTTGTCCCCTGATTTAGCTTTCTTAGACTCTTTTTGTATAGCTTTTTCTAGAGTCTCCATATCGGCAAGAATTAATTCTGTATTTATAGTTTCGATATCAGATAGGGGATTAATTTTCCCAGATACATGAACCACATTATCATCAGAAAAGCATCTAACAACATGCATAATTGCGTCTGTTTCTCTTATATTCGCTAAAAATTTATTACCCAATCCCTCTCCCTTTGACGCTCCTGCTACTAATCCAGCTATATCAACAAATTCAACTATGGCCGGTAGTGTCTTTTCAGGAGCAACTATTCTTTCAAGCTCTGTGAGCCTAGGATCTGGGACCTCTACGATACCTACATTAGGTTCTATCGTACAAAAGGGATAATTATCAGCGTCAATCCCAGCTTTAGTAATTGCGTTAAAAAGAGTTGATTTACCTACGTTTGGGAGCCCTACAATGCCACATTTCATAAAAATTCCTAAAGATATTAGTTTGAGTGAAGATTAAGAAGTGCTTTATCAAATTGACCCGTGGTCAATAATGCAAAAATCTTATAACTATCAAATATAACCTCTTGAATGTCATTGTCTTCAGATTTTGTTGGTTTTTTAAGGACGTAATTACTTACTAAACTTTTTTCACCTGGATGACCAATTCCTATCCTTAATCGCCAGAAATTATTACTTTGAAGGGATAAGATAATACTTTTTAATCCGTTGTGTCCACCGTGTCCACCTCCAAGCTTTAGTTTTACTTTAGAAGGTTCTAAATCTAGTTCATCGTGAACAATAAGAATTTCTTCTGGTTTTATTTTATGAAATTTTGTAAACGCAGCTACTGACATACCACTGTCATTCATAAAAGTTTTTGGTTTTAACACAAAATAATTACTATCTTCTGTGTTTTTACCGAATGAACCTAAGAATTTTGTACTATCATCCATAACTAATCGATGATTTTTGCATATAAAATCTATCCACCAATAACCGGCATTATGCCGGGTATCTTTATAGGAGTCACCTGGATTTCCGAGCCCAACAAATAATTTTATGCCGCCCATCTATCAAGCCTTATGCACTTTTTATTAGTGTGCATCTTAGTTGAGCTACTTCTTTGGATCTTCTTTTTTGGCATCAGTTGAGTCTGAAGAGTCTGACTTGCTATCAGCACCTTCTTCACCTTCAGCACCTTCTTCACCTTCAGCACCTTCTTCACCTTCAGGCGTTGCTTCGACAACCTCTTCCACAACAACTTTTGGTTGCGATACTGAGGTAATTATAGGGTCATTATCTTCACTTAATGTTGTTAATTCAACACCTTCAGGGGCAACTATTTCTGATAAGTGAATTGAGTCACCCATTTCAAGGGCTCCCAAATCAACTTCGATGTATGTTGGAAGGTCTTTTGGTAAACAAGATATATCAACATCAACCATAATACTAGAAACAATACCGCCTTCTAATTTAACTCCAGGAGCAGAATCTGCATTAATGAAGTGGAACGGAACTTTAACGCTAATTTTCTCATTTTCATTAATACGTTGAAGGTCAATATGTTGTATCGTATTTTTGACCGGATGCATCTGATAATCCCTCAATAAAACTGATTCTTTTTTACCATCTAGAATTAGGGTGAGTATTGATGCATGAAATGCTTCATGTTTAAATTGTTGGAATAATTCTTGCCCATCAAAAACTATGGATTTTGACTCTGTTGTCCCACCGTACAGGATTCCAGGAACTTTCTTGTCATGACGCAGGCGGCGGCTCGCACTCGTTCCCTTAACGTCTCTATTTTTTGCATTTATTTCAATTTTCATTTTATTTACACTCCTAAAAAAAATAGACCCGCGACCAGGTCTACATATCGATCATTATTGATCAAATTTAATAATTACATTAGTCCATGAACAATGAGCTTACCGAGTTCTCATGACTAATTCGTTTTATAGTTTCAGCTAAAATTTTTGCAATCGACAGTTGTCTGATTTTCTTACAATTTTTAGCATTTTGATCTAGCGTAATTGTATCAGTAATTACGATTTCATCAAGTTCCGAGTCTGTTATTGATTGAATTGCGTCGCCAGAAAAAATAGGATGGGTTGCAAATGCGACTACTTTTTTTGCACCTTGTTTTTTTAATGCAGCTGCAGCTTCACACAAGGTGTTAGCTGTATCCACGATATCATCAACAATAATACATGTTCTATTATTTACATCCCCAATAATGTTCATAACTTCTGATACGTTAGGTTTTGGACGTCTTTTATCGATTATCGCTAAATCTGACCCCAATATTTTAGCAACCGCACGAGCTCTGACAACACCACCAACATCTGGCGAAACAATAACCATATCTTTATAGTTTTGTTTAATTAAGTCCTCAAGCAATACTGGCGTTGCGTAGATATTATCTACAGGAATATCAAAAAAACCTTGTATTTGATCAGAGTGGAGATCCATTGTTAGTAATCGGTTAACACCAACACTTGTCAACATATTTGCTACCACTTTTGCAGTTATTGCAACTCTAGCTGATCTTGGCCTTCTATCCTGTCTTGAATACCCAAGATAAGGAATCGCTGCTGTAATTCTTGCCGCAGAAGACCTTCTTAAGGCATCAACCATTACCATAATTTCCATTAGATTATCGTTGGTAGGGTGACTAGTTGATTGAAGAATAAAAACATCCTTACCACGAACATTCTCAAGAAGCTCAACCATTGTTTCTCCGTCACTAAAGCATCCTACAGTTGCCTGTCCAAGACTAATGCCTAGATTTTTTGCTACTTCTTTTGCAAGATCTTTATTTGCAGTTCCTGTAAAAACCATTAAGTTTTTGTTGTCCACGATCTTGTCCTTATAAAATGGCTGGGGAGGAAGGATTCGAACCTTCGCATGCATGGATCAAAACCATGTGCCTTAACCAGCTTGGCGACTCCCCAATAGTTTAACAGTAATTAAAAGGGTGTGTTGAAAGCCCTTTTACAATAAAACTTTTAATATTTTTAGGTTTACCCTTATCATTATCAACTAATCTAGCTTCATTTTCGTCTTTAACTTTAATAAATACACTTGAACCAGATCCTGACATTCTTGCAAAGCCGAAGTTTTTTAACCATGATAATAAGTCAGCTATTTCTTTATGTTTTTTAATTACTGTACCTTCTAAATCATTTTTAGCTGAGTCATAGATTTCACCATCGAAATAGGTCGCTATTTTCAACGGAATTGATGGTTTTGTCAATTCAAATGAATTAAAAATTGATTGTGTTGAGATTGAAAGATCTGGGACGCAAATAAAAAAAGTAGACTCAGGAGCTTCAACGGGGCTAAGTTTTTCTCCGACACCCTCTACCCATGCATTCTTACCAAAAATAAAAAATGGAACATCTGCTCCAATATTTAAACCCAGCTTCATTAGTTTATTTTTTTTAAAGTTGATTGAGCCTAAAGAATTTAGGGCCATTAAAATAGTTGCGGCATCTGAGCTACCACCTCCAAGACCGGAACCAACTGGGATATTTTTATCAATCACAATATCTGCTCCAATTTCGGTGTCTGCTAGTAAAATTTTTGCAGCCTTATAACCAAGGTCTAATTCTTTTGGTATTTGAACAGCAGTATTATGAAGATTTATCTTTCCGTCGTTTCTCAGTTTTATATAAATTTCATCATATAAATTAATATTCTGAAAAATACTTTGGAGATTATGGTAGCCATCAGATCGCTTGTTAATAATTTTTAAAAATAAATTTATCTTTGCAGGAGCAAGATATTTAATATAACCATTTTTTTCTAACATAGTCTGGTTTTTCATATTACCCACTCTGTAATAAATAATTTAAGAGCTAGTGGTTTTTTTTCAATTTCAATAATATGAGGCATATTAATGTTATTAACTTTCATTAACCCCTTAAATTTAATAGCCCAGTTATTAAGGCTAACAGAAACATTATTTGTCTCCGATAGTTGAACTGGATAATTAATCAATAATTCATTCAAACCAAAAATTTCCTCTTTGTTACCAAATATTTTATAAATTAAACTTTCTATTTCATTTTTGGTTTTTGAATTTGGTTTAAAATCTATCGTTTTTGTTATTGAATTAAGAGTAATTTTTGATACCAAAGTGTTAAAAGGGTTGTAGATTGATATAGAACTTCGGTTGTTGCTAAATTTCCAGTTAATAAAACCGGAAAAGCCCTTTTGTTCAACAAAAAATGAAATCTTCCCGGTAAGCTGGAATTCTGAAATTTCAAGGTTTTTTTTTGTATTTTGATATTGCTTATAAGTAATGTTCTCAGAATTTTTTAGTTCTAATGAAGCACACCCATTAAGTAATAAGACAATTAGAATAAAAGAAAATCTCATTGAGGCTCCCGTCGATGACTATACTTAACGAAACTTGTCGATAGTATCTAATAGTACCTTATTATTTGGATTACTTCTTAGAGATGATTGCCATATTTTTGAAGCCTTTTCTTTCTCTTTCATTTTCCATAAGACTTCACCAAGATGGGCAGCAATCTCTGGATCTTCTTGAACAGCATAAGCTTTTTTTAAAAATTCTAGTGCTATCTTATTGTTTCCAAGCCTATAATATACCCAACCCATACTATCTAAAATATAATGATTTTTAGGTTGAATTGAAAGCGCAATCTCGATATTTCTTTTTGCTACATCAAGATTAATATTTCGATCAGCATATGAGTACCCTAATGCATTATATGCGACAGCATAGGCTGGCTTAAGTTTAATAGCCTCAGTGAGAAGCTGCTCCATAAGTAAAGTATTCCCCATTTTTTCTGATAGAACCGCATATTCAAATTTGAATTCCGCTGAACCCTTAAAATTATTATCTTCATTTTTCATCAGTTCATAAGCATCTGCTCCCCTATCATTGCTTGACAGAAGTGAGACTTTAGTTTTGAGAATAATTAATTTTTCATTAATGTCTATGAAATTGTACGAATCCAGAAGAGTTAGAGCTTTATCAACTGTTTGATGCTTTGCTGTAAATTGCCCACCTAGAAGTTTTGCTTCTAAGAAGTTAGGCCCAGATGACACCTTGTTAAGCCATGACATCGCCGCATCATAATCATTCCTAATTTCGTAAATCCTAGCTAGATAAATATAGATTTGCCCTGGTTGCGAATAACCACGTTCTAAACTTTGGTTGAAATACTTTTCAGCAAGCACGTTGTCATCGAGCTCAATAGCTAGCAAAGCAACTGTTAGACTCATATCTGAAGAAGCAAGTGAGCCATTAACTAACTTTAAAAATTCTTTTTTAGCTTCATCATATTTTTTTAGGTTCGTAAGGATTTTTGCGTATTCAAGCCTAACTTCATTCGATGTTTGATTTTTTCTTAAATAATCCCGATAAAAGGCTTCAGCTTTTTCTGGCCAATCTTGCTGAATAATAAAACCGCGAAATAAAATTGCGGTTTCCCATTTTGAATCGATATTTTCAATGATATCCAATTTTTTATTTGCTAAATCTTTCTTATTTGCAAAAAAAGCTGCATGTGCGACTGCAAAATGTGCTTCTTTAGATTTAGGATATGGGCTGGAAATTTTAATAATAAAACGTAACGCATTTTTTTTATTTTCTACTTTTGAAAGTATACTATTTAGATATAAAAAACCTTCTCCTCTTTCCTTATCTTGTTTTAAAAGTTCTTTTACAATAGGGGTGGCTTTACTAAGATTGCCACTTGAAATATATAGCTCAGCAAGTATTTGCTTTACCTGAAGTGAATTGGGTTCCAGTTTACTCCAAACCTTAGCAGCATCAAGAGCAAGACGACCATTTCGCGAGCTACCTGATATTCGAGTAGCACGCTCGGCCAGTGGAATGCTTTTAGTTAGTTTTGCTAGATCTAAATAGAGGTGTCCAGCTGTGTTTAACTCTCCTCTTTGAGCAGCAACTTCCGCTAATAAAAATTTATAGATAAACTCTGCGTTGGCTTTTATAATTTGTGGGGGGGACGATGGATTAAAGATATCTTTATCTTCTGAAACTAAAGTAGCATTGTCTTGTGCTCTCAAACTTGTATTGAAGAGTAAAAGACACAATGAAACTAGTAAGGTAATTATTTTTTTCATATTTTTATTTTTATTACTTAGGTTTTAAGAAAAAACTAAAGCTATTTTATCTAAATGTTTATTCTAAACTATTTAATATTAACTATGTATAGATAATAATAATGACTATGATTAACAAAAATAATTCAGTATCTTTTTGTTATATTAATTTCTTGAAACTTTTTTTTTAATATAAACTCTATATTCAAAAATCTAAAAATAAATATTTTAGGATTAACTATGAGCAGTAACACCCTACAAGTCAAAAACTTATCTAAGTTATTTGGGGAGAACCTGGCAGTAAATGACGTTTCCTTTCATCTAGAGAAGGGAGAGGTGCTTGGTTTTTTAGGCCCAAATGGAGCTGGAAAATCAACTACAATGAGGATGTTAACTGGAAACTTAGCCCCCTCTAATGGAGAGGTTAAAATTTGTGGTATTGATATAATTGATGAGCCAAAAAAAGCTAAAGCTTTACTTGGTTACCTTCCTGAGATGAGACCTTTGTACAAGGAGCTTACTGTAGATGAGTACCTCAGTATTGCTGCTCGATTCCACAATGTTCCTTCTTCTAAAATAAGAAAGTCGGTTGACTTTGCAAAAGATAGGTGTGGACTTTCTCATATGAGTAAGCGTCTTATTGAAAACCTATCAAATGGTTATCAGCAAAGAGTAGGAATTGCACAGGCAATTATCCACAATCCTGAAATTGTTATACTGGATGAGCCTACTGTAGGTTTAGATCCTATTCAAATCAGAGAAATTAGAAAATTAATCAGAGAAATTGGCCAGCAACATAGTGTAATTATATCTACCCATATATTGCCTGAGGTTGAAATGGTTTGCGATAGGGTGCAAATTATCAATAAAGGCGACCTTGTATTTCATGGTTCTGTAGAAGACCTTAAAGAGCAAAGAAAAGGAAACAAATTATTAATAGGTTTTTCAAAAGTACCAACCATAGCAAAATTAAGAGCGATAAAAAGTGTTAGCAAGGTCGAGAAAGATGGAAATGGAATGTTTAGATTTTACTTTAAAAATAAGTACCTGCCTGCAGAGGAAATAGTAAGTTTATCTGTTAAGGAGGGCTGGGGTCTTTACCATATAGCTCCTGATATAACGAGCTTAGAAGACATATTTGTAAACTTAACTAAATCAAATTAACAATAGAGAATTAACTTATGATTATTAATGTCGCCAGGAAAGAGCTAAAGAGCTTATTTGCTTCGCCAATGGGTTGGATAATTTTGTCTTTGTTGATGTTTGGCTTTGGGTTTATGTATCTAGATGGGGTAAATAAATACTTTGAGGTTATGTCTGGTTCTGTAAGGCCAGCAGAGAGGGTAGGCGTCACAATTTTTGTGGGGCAGACTGTCTATGGTATTGCTAATTTTTTATTGACTAGCGCAACACCTTTGCTAACAATGAGACTTATTAGCGAGGAGAGAAAAAATCAAACATTACCTTTCTTGTTCAGTGCACCAATATCATTAACTGAGATAGTATTAGGGAAATTTTTAGGACTAGTTATTTTTCTTAGTATTTTAGTTTTATATATATTTGCTATGTTGGCTACGTTAAATATATGGGCTGATATTGATTTTGGATATTTACTTGGCAACTCTTTTGGGTTATTGCTTTTAATAGCAAGCTTTTCAGCTCTGGGTCTTTATTTTTCAAGCCTTACTTCCCAGCCAATTATTGCTGCTATTTCAACTTTTCTATCATTAATTGCTATGGGTGTCTTGGGGAATTATTTTGCAAGTGATCCGGGCCATTGGTTTGGCTACATATCAATGACGAAGCACTATCAATCATTTACAAGGGGTGTTATTGACAGTTCAGATGTGATTTATTTTATTTTATTTATTACTACATTCCTAACCTTAACAGTTAGAAGGTTAGATTCAGACAGGTTAAGTGGATAGTTATTATGAAAGTTAATAAAAAATTAAGGCTTCAATATTTAGTTCAAAACAGCTTCTTTGTTTTACTTTTCATTTCACTCGTTATTTTAATTGGGTATTTAGGCAATCAATTTGTTTATGTAAAGGATATGACACAGGCAAACCGAAGTGTGCTCACCCAAGGAAGTATAGAGATACTGGATGGGATGGATGGGCCTGTTAACTTAACAGTTTTTGCTAGCAATGATGACGCAAACAAAGGCGAAACCTTTCGCCAGGGAATGGTTAATTTTATTGCAAAGTATCAAAGGGCTAAGCCCGACTTCACTATTAACTTTATTAACCTTATTGAAGAGCCAAAATTAGCGCAAGAACTTGGAATAAGAACTGATGGCGAAGTTATTGTTGAATATAATAAAAGAACTGAAAGCATTGCACCTCCCTTTGCAGAGCAAGATCTAACTAATTTATTAGTTCGATTGTCTCGATCTAATGAAAAGCCGTTAATGTACCTTGATGGCCATGGTGAAAAAAATCTAATTGGAATTAAAACAAATGATCTTGGTGCATTCGGTAGTCAGCTTAAAAAAAGAGGACTAAAGTTATCAAATCCAGATTTAATAAGTATGAAGGCTGTGCCTAAAGAGGGCGCAATGTTAATTATCGCTAGTCCACAGGTAGATGTCAGTCAAGTTGAAGCAAATAAAATTTTAAATTACGTAAATTCAGGCGGTAATTTATTATGGTTACTTGATGATAACGATTTTAAAGGGCTGGATAAGTTAGCGGAATACTTAGGCTTACAAGTATCTAAAGAATCTGTGATTGATCCTTCATCATTTAGATCCGGTGGCGATGAAAGCATTACATTTGGCGTGAAGTATGGGGAACACCCAATAACACGTAATTTTATGTTGCGCCCATTGTTCGATAGCGCTCATGAGGTGCTTGCTAAAGGAACGTATGAGAATGGTTGGGAGGTTAGCGAATTAATTGATGTAGCCGCTAGTGGTTGGTTATCGTCTGAGGGTAAAAGTCAAAAAGATAAGCTAAACTTTATTGAGGGAAAAGATAAGGCCGGGCCAATAAACATAGCTGTCGCACTTAAAAGAAAGTATGAAGAAAAAGGACAAAGAGTTGTTGTTGTTGGTAACGCTTCATTTTTATCTAATACCTTTATTACCTCGGCAGGTAACTTGGACCTTGGTATAAATATAATTAATTGGTTAGCTGGGGATGATCAGTTAATAACAATTCAGCCAATGCCACTAAAAGATATTAACGTAACAATTCCGAGTGACAGTAAGTCTGTGTTCCTTGCTTGGGTAGTGTTTCATGTTTTTCAGTATTTTATACCTATTGGATTATTGATACTGGGATTCGTTGTATGGTTTAGAAGAAGGAAGGCTTAAGATATGAGTAGAAGATGGGCAGCTAACCTTATTTTATTAATTGTTGTTATTTTGGTATCAATACTTGCATGGAGTATCTCTCAGAAAGAACTTGAAAAGAGTAATCTCTTTGAAATTAGTAGCTTTAAGTTATCAGATTTTAATGAAATTCAGATAGATTTTCCTTCTAGAGTTAAGACACACTTTAAAATTGAAAAAAATGCATGGCGAATGCTTTCTCCTCACAACGCAAGAGCTGATGAACTTTATGTTTATAGGATTCTATCTTTATTAGCAACAAAAAGTAGGGAGAAATTAAGTGCTAACGATTTAGAGAAATATGGCTTGGATAAGCCGCGATTAAAAATAACATTTTTAAATAACAGTCAAAAAGAAGTATTTTTATTTGGTAGCTACAATCCTGTGAATGAGGAGCAATATGTTAGATACGGAGATAATGTCTACTTAATTAGCGGTGGCTTTTCTGAAACAGCATCTTTTGTTCCACAAGAGTTAATCGATAAAAATGCAATAGCAGCTTATGAGAATATTAAAGGTTTTGACTTTTCAAGATTAGAGAGTTGGCAAGCCAGTCAGCTTAAATTATTATTTACTAATGGTAAGTGGACCGCTAAGGGTAAAGGTGTTGAATTAATCCAAGCTGATATTCTTGATTGGCTTAGTATGACATGGAAAAAACCTACAAGTGACTTAGTTGAACCCTATAAAATGGACCCTAGAGTTGGCTACAAGAGCTTTGATATTCTTCTCGATAATAAAAAAGTAACTTTTTTTCGTATTCAGGAATCACCAAAGTTAACTTTATATAGAAAGGATGAAGGCTTGCTGTATTATTTTCCAGGTGATTTGGGTTTTACAATGTTGAGCCCACATGTCAAACTAAAAGATTCTAATTAATGCCTGAACTTCCAGAAGTAGAAGTTACCAGGTTAGGTTTAACTCCTCTTCTTAATCTAAAAATCAATCAAGTAATTATTAGAAATTACTCACTTAGGTGGCCAATACTACCAAACCTAAAAAAAATATTAATAAATCAAGTTTTAAGGAAGTTATCCCGTAGGGGAAAATATATATTAGCTGAACTTACAAGTGGGACACTTATAATTCATTTAGGAATGTCAGGTAGAATTTGTATTACTAAGAAGAATGAGCCACCTAAAAAACATGATCACGTCGATATCATTTTTGGAGATAGTGAAAAGGTTATTATGAGGTACAGGGACCCAAGAAGATTCGGGTCAATTCATTGGACAGAAAAAAATCCTTATGAGCACAAGCTAATCAAAAAATTAGGACCTGAGCCGTTAAGTGACAAGTTTAGTGTTGAGTACCTTTATCATAAATTAAAAAATAAAAAACAGTGTATAAAGAATTCAATTATGGATAGCCACATTGTTGTAGGGGTTGGTAATATTTATGCAAGTGAATCTTTATATTATTCTGGAATAAAGCCAAATAGAGGCTCAAATAGAGTCTTAAAAACGGAGGTCTCAGTTTTAGTTAAGGAAATTAAGCGTGTAATTAGCTTAGCAATTTCAAAAGGTGGAAGTACTTTAAATGATTTTTTAGATGTAAATGGCGAAAATGGATACTTCCAAGATGAACATAAAGTCTATGGACGAGAAAATGAGCCATGTTTAAAGTGTAAAACCCCAATAACTCAATTGAAGCTTGGGCAGCGCTCAAGTTTTTTCTGTAAAAAATGTCAGACATAATTTACAAGTTCATTAATTAAAATAACGTTGTGGCTAACAAAAGGTAAGATCCAGAAATAAGTACGCATAAAATAATTACGGACAACGCTCCAGTAATTTTTTTTAATTTTTTAACCTCACTTGATACATTAGTAAGGTCAGATTGAATTGAAATATAGTGGTTATTTTCGAGGTAAGCTTTTAGTAATTTAGGGAGCTTAGGGATGTTATCAATTAAACCTGGAAATTCTTTTTTTAAGTTTTTAATAATATTTTTTGGACCCGTCTGCTCTTTTAACCACTTCTCAAGAAATGGACTCGCTGTCTTCCATAAATCAAGGTTTGGATCTAATTCACGACCAAGCCCCTCAACATTGAGAAGTGTTTTTTGTAACATCGTTAGCTGTGGTTGAATTTCCATATTAAACTGTCTGGAAGTTTGAAAAAGCCTTATTAATAGCTTCCCAAAAGAAATTTCTTTTAAGGGTTTATTAAATATAGGCTCACAAACTGAACGAATAGCATTTTCAAATTCATCAATTGAGGTGTTATCTGGAACCCATCCAGACTCAATATGAACCTCAGCAACACCCCTGTAATCTCTTTTAAAAAAACAAACAAAGTTCCTTGCTAAATACTGTTTGTCCTTATCTGTTAGTGAACCCATTATTCCAAAATCCATTGCAATATATCTTCCATCATCTGCGACTTGTATGTTCCCGGGATGCATATCCGCATGGAAAAAACCATCTCTAAATACCTGTGTAAAAAATATTTCAACACCATCTCTAGCAAGTTTAGGAATATCAATTCCTTTGTTTTCAAGGCTTTTTATATTACTAACAGGTGTGCCATACATTCTTTCCATAACCATAACTTGCTCATTGCAATAATCCCAAAAAACTTCAGGCACTAGTAATAATTTTTTGTCAGAAAAATTTTGGCCAAGATGACTGCAGTGTGCAGCCTCTAATAAAAGATTTAATTCAGAGTCAGTATGCTTTGAAAATTCTTTTACAACTTCCCTTGGTTTTAGTCTTTTTCCATCACTCCATACTATCTCAAGAATATAAGCTAGCCAGCCAAGAAGTCTTATGTCTTTTTTCACTGCATAAGCAATTTTTGGACGGAGCACTTTTACAGCAACTTTAGTTCCATTTTTTAATTCAGCAAAATGAACTTGGGCGACTGAAGCACTTGCTTCTGGTTCTTTATTGAATTCATTAAAGACTGTGTTTAAACTTCCCGAGTATTCTTTTTCAATTATTTTTTTTACTTCATTGAAGCTAAATGGAGGAACTTGATCTTGTAATTTGGACAGTTCATCAGAGATATCTTGTGGAATTAAATCTCTTCTAGTCGAAAGCATTTGCCCAAATTTAACAAAAATGGGTCCAAGATTTTCAAGTGCGCGCCTTAGCCTTATCGCTCTATTAATTTTGTTTGATTGAAATGCCCTAATGGGAGAGACTAGGTACCCAATCAGAATGATAAAACGAGACTCAAAGAATTCATCTAGTCTAAATTTTAAAATTATAAATACGACATAAATAAATCTAATAAAACTCATCTAATCCATACCTTTTAATAATAAATCTAGCCTTTGTTCTGCGCGATCAACGTCCTCAGAGATAAGGTCAACTTGTTTAACATATTTTTCAACCTGTGTTTTTTTAGAAAGTATTTTCACTTCTTCTTGCCAGTATTCAATAACTGTTTCAGCAAATGAGGTTATATTTTTTTTCGAATTAGTAACTATGCTCCGACTAATTTTTGCAATACTTGCTGCCGCTGCATCGCCTATGTAATAGCTTAGATCATTTTCATAATCCCATTTAATTTTTTTTAGTACATCTGTAATTTTTTTTGCTAGCTCAACGTTACCTTCTAAGTTAACTCCTGACATTTTCTGAATAGTTATTTGATCAATTAATGATTTAAGATTCATCTTTATTGATACATCTGGTTTTTCATAACTATCTATTAGAAAAATTTGACCATAACTATCTATTTCAAAATATATTTCAATTTCAGATATTTTTATCAGAACTACATTTCCTTCAAAGCCTACCAATTCTGTTTTCATCCAATCATTTTGTAATAATATGTGATTAGCGATTTTTTCTTTTAATGATGGCATTAGAATTTAAATCCTTTATGTATCGCAACAATCCCAGCAGTAATATTTAAAAAGCTTGTTTTTTTGTATCCTTGCTCTTTCATTAAATTTAATAATTGCTCTTGATTTGGATGCATTCTTATTGATTCAACTAAATATTTATAACTTTCTTCATCGTTTGCAAATAGCTTCCCTAATTTTGGAACTAATTTAAATGAATATAAATCATACAACTTTCTTAAGGGCTTATAGACTTCTGAGAATTCAAGGATCAAAAGCTTACCGCCGGGCGCTAATGTTCTATATATTTCTTTTAGTGCACAATCTTTTTTTGTCATATTTCTCAACCCAAAGCTAATTGTTACGCAATCAAAGTAATTGCTTGGAAATGGTAATGCTTCTGCATCGCATGCAATAGATGGCATCACTATGCCATTGTTGATAATCTTTTTTTGTCCTTCTTTTATCATCGATAAATTAATATCAGTTTGATATATCTCAAAGCTTCTATTTTTTTTTGATAGTGCAATAGCTAGGTCAGCGGTTCCTGATGCAATGTCTAATATTTTTGCATTTTTTTTAAGTGAAGTGGACTCTATTAGCATTCTTTTCCATACTTTATGTAGCCCCATTGACATCAAATTATTCATTAAGTCATATTTTTCTGCGACTGAATTAAAAACTGCTTCTACTTTAGGCGCCTTCTCATTTTCAGAAATTTTCTTATATCCAAAGTGAGTTTTTTTTTGATCTACCATTTTATTTCCTTTTGAATCCAGCAGCATCTAATTTTCCTATATATTCCAACCACAACTGATCATAGTTTTTTGCTAAATTATGAAGGTATTCCCATGTATAAAGACCAGTATCATGCCCATCTGAAAAATGAATTTTAATAGCATAATTACCAACAGCCGTTATATCTGAGATATTAACATTTTCTTTTCCTGTTTGAAGGACTGCTTGCTCAGGACTATGGCCTTGGACTTCAGCTGAAGGGGAATGTACTCTTAGGAATTCGCAAGATAACATACACTCAGTTTCATTATCAAAAATTATTTCTAGTAATCTTGAAATTTGGTGGAGTTTAATTTCTTTAGGTGAGGGTATATTTTCCATTAAATCTTTATTAAATAAAGATTGATATTTTAGCAGAAAACTTTCTTTGTTTGCTTTATGTATTTATTGATTTTGCAGTATTAAGGTTTTAATTTTTTGCATGGCATTTTGTTCAATTTGCCTTATTCGCTCCGCTGATATATTAAATTTTTTAGCCAAATCTTGAAGCGTTACCACTTTATCATTTTGTAACCACCTCGCTTGTAATATTTCCTGACTTCTGGAGTCCAGCTTACTGAGGGCGTTTTTTAATGCATTTGAACTATTTTTCGAGACTTCGTTTTCTTCTAACTGATCTAATGGGCCAGGCGCTTGATCCTTTAGGTATGAAATTGGACGGTAAGCATCTTCTTCAGACTCTTCACCACTGTAGTCTATTGCTATCTCGTTACCATTAAACCGGTACTCCATTTCCCGCACCTCTTCTTCTTTGACGTTTAATTCAGTTGCAATTGACTTAATTTCATTTAAGTCTAAAGTTTGAAGGGTTTTTCTAAGGCTTCTGAGGTTGAAAAATAGTTTTCTTTGCGCTTTAGTTGTTGCTGTTTTAACTAGTCTCCAATTCTTAACTACATACTCTTGAATTTCGGCTTTAATCCAAAGCGTTGCATAAGATACCAGTCTGACACCTCGATCAACATCAAATTTTTTAACTGCTTTCATTAGCCCAATATTTCCTTCTTGAACCAGGTCTGGGATTGGAAGACCGTATCCACGAAAAGACCTTGCTATTTTAATTACTAGCTTTAGATGAGATAAAACTAGCTTTTTGGCAGCATCAAGATCATTTGTATTTTTCAGGCGAAACCCTAATTCACGCTCTTCTTCAAGCGTAAGCAAGGGTATATCTCTTACCGATCTTTGGTACTGATCAAAGCTATCGGTAATATTGTAGGTTGATAATGAAAATGCTTTATTCATAATTAATATTTTAGCACTCTTTCAATATGAGTGCTAGTTTTTATTGAATTATGTATTGTATTCAATGAGTTATTTATTAACTTCTAATTTTTTTATAGAGTTTCTTGCCGCAATGTATGATGCAAGCCACCCAATAAACATTGCACTCACTATAATGAAAGCATTATATTCGAGGGGCAATCCTTTAAGGGTTACCAAGGTACCAAGAATATTTTCCAACCTATCACCTACCTTGTTGAAGGTGATAGTAATTAATTTTAAAATACCAACTGTTATAAGCCCCCCACCTAAGCCATAAATTAAGCCAGTGTACATAAATGGCCTTTGAATAAAGTTATTAGTTGCACCTATTAACTTACTCACCTCTATTTCATCTTTGTAAGTTAATGTTTGTAGGCGAACTGTGTTGCCAATAACTACAATTAATACAATAATTAAAAGCGCTCCCAGGAACACGATACTTACTTTAATTAGGTATAAAATTGATCTTAATTTTTTAATCCAGCTTCCATCAATAACAATGCTATCAACCCCTTCAATAGTCTTTAAATTTTGAATCATTTCTTTAATCTGAACTGAATTTAAAGTATTTAATGATACAAAGAATGCGTCTGGCAGAGGGTTCTCACTAATCCCTGAGGAAATTGGCTGAAGATTTAATTTGGCTTGTAATTTATCCCATGCTACAAGCTTGGCTTCAAAGTGAATTTTTTGAACCAATGAGCTTTTTTTCAATGCTAGGTTTATAAAATCAATTTGGTCCTTATCCACCTTTTTTTTAAGAAAGATACTTATTTCTGCTTCATGCTCGATGTTATGGGAGATTTGTCCAGCATTTTCAATTAATAATAACCCTGCACAAGGTAAGCATAATGTTATTCCGATAACAATAAACATCATGAGTGAAGCGTTAATATTTCTAGCAACTCTTTGGCTGCCCCTAATAAATGCCTGATAGTGGTTATGAAGGTAATTGAACATTTTCGTTAGGCGCATCTAAGTGCCCACCATTTAAATGAAAGTGATTATATTTTATCGGACTGCTCGGTAATTCATGGGTGGAAATAATTACTGTTACACCAACTTGCTGAAAGCTAAAAAATATATTCATAATTTCATCAGCATATTCTCGATCTAAATTTGCTGTGGGCTCATCTGCAATTAAAATTGAAGGCCTAGAAACGATAGCTCTTGCAATTGCAAGACGCTGCTGCTCTCCTCCAGATAAGCTTATTGGCATCATTTTTTCTTTGTTTAATAGTCCCACTTTATCCAAAGCAGCCCTAACCCTTCGGCTCGAGTCATACTTAGTCATATTATTGATAGACAGCGGAAGTGTGACATTTTCGAAACAGTTTCTATCATATAGCAACTTATGGTCTTGAAAAATCATACCAAAGCGCCTTCTTAAAAAAGGGATATCTTTACTTCTAATTTGAGTTAAGTTTTGATTTTCAAAAATAATTGATCCTGACGTCGGTTTTTCTACAGAAGAGATAAGCTTCAATAGAGTAGATTTGCCAGCGCCTGAAGACCCGGTTACAAAAATTAATTCTCCAGAAATAATTTTTAAGCTGATATTTTGAAGGGCGTCTAAGTTTCCCGGATATCTTTTGAATACTTGTTCAAAATTAATCATTCAAACATTGCCTCAACATAGTCTTTTGCGTTAAATATTTTTAAGTCATCAATGCCTTCACCATAACCAATGAATCGAAGTGGGGTTGGTATGTCCTTAGCAATTGCTGCAATAATCCCACCTTTGGCTGTGCCATCAAGTTTTGTAATTATTAATCCTGTTATGCCGATAGCTTCATTAAATACTTTCAATTGAGTGATTGCATTTTGACCTGTATTTGCGTCAATAATTAGTAAAATTTCTTGGGGTGCCACCTGATGGCATTTGCTAATTACTTTTTTTATTTTAGCAATTTCATCAATCAAGTTTTTTTGTGTCGGAAGTCTACCAGCTGTATCTGCTAAAACAATATCAATATTTTTTGCTTTAGCAGAGCTTACAGCATCAAAAATAACAGCACTGGGGTCACCATTTTTTTGTGTGATCACTTGTACATTATTTCTTTTGCCCCAAATAATTAATTGCTCAACCGCTGCTGCTCTAAAGGTGTCTCCAGCACCTATTAATACCTTTTGTCCTTCACTTTGGAATATTTTAGTTAATTTTCCAATGGAGGTTGTTTTTCCTGTTCCATTTACGCCAACAACCATAATTACAAATGGTTTATTTTGACTTATTTTAAGAGGGCTTTCTATAGTTTTAAGTAGCTCTAATAAATGAATTTTTAGTATATTTTTTAATTGTGAAGTTTCTTTTATATTTTGATTTTTTACCGATTCCCTTGTTTTATTTATTAGCATTGTAGTTGCTGAAATACCAACATCTGCAGTTAATAATATTGTTTCTAGTTCTTCGTATAAAGTCTCATCAATTTTATTACTTAAAAATAATTCTGTTAGCTGGGAATTAAGTTTTTCTCGAGTTTTTTTTAAGCCACCTTTAATTTTATCTGAAAAAGATAAAATTTCTTTCCCTGGCTTCGATACTACTTTTTTTAAAGGCTTCTTTGGCTTTGGCTTCGATACTACCTTTTTTAAAGGCTTCTTTGGCTTTGGCTTCGATACTAC